>Ga0272443_10000138_pt1 | contig 140345 bp, 115 predicted proteins | sample SSMAcet12_FD_193581 | JGI IMG/M metagenome (GOLD analysis project Ga0272443, IMG submission 193581) | Marine sediment archaeal communities from Little Sippewissett salt marsh, Falmouth, MA, United States - SSM-Acet-12 | ecosystem: Environmental > Aquatic > Marine > Wetlands > Sediment ... | reverse complement strand
GCGGAACTACCAAAGAGAATTATGAAGATCCTGAACTTATATTAATAAGAACGAATCCTGACGGACTGGATATTGATGAACAATATTCGCAAGAGAATAACGGAAACTTATTATGCTATCCTAATCCCTTTAGAGGTTGCACGAAGATCTCGTTCTCACTGCCAGCTTCAGTGAAAAAAGCGGACTTAAAGATATATAATATTCGAGGTCAGCTGGTAAAAGAAATTGATATTGATACTATACCTGGCATCAGAAACATTTCTTGGGACGGGATTGATAATTATGGTAAAAAAGTAGGATCAGGTATCTACTTCTACAAACTTACTGCTGATAAAAATGAGATGATTAGAAAATTGGTGATCATTAGATAATACTTAAACGAGATATCCCATTAACTTGGAGCGGAGATATTTCCGCTCCATTTATTTTCTCAAATTTTGCATTTTTCTTGACAGCCTTATATTCTATTTGAGACTGTGTCTCAATCTAAGAAAGTAACATGAAAAGTAAAATCGAACAGTTCAAAGCATTCTTAAAGAGCAATAACTCACTCTGGTCTACAGAACGTGAACAGATTACGCTATTTTTACTCAAGTATAAAGATCACTTTACTGCTGATGAACTATATATTACATTAAAAGAACAAGGTCTGAATATTTCACGAGCTACGGTATACAGAACACTCGATCTTCTTGTAAAAAGTGGATTGGTAGCAAATACCCAGCTGCAGAGCGGTGCATACATTTATGAACATACAGAAGGTGGAATCCATCATGATCATCTCATTTGCAATAAATGTGGTAAGATGATTGAGTTCCATTCGGATAAAATCGAGGAAATTCAGATGCAAGTTTGTAAAGAAAATGATTTTGAGATGACTGGTCATACACTCAGGATATGTGGCATTTGTAAAGAGTGCCAGAAAAAAGAAAAATAGAGGTTGTAAATGGATAGAATTTCAATAATAGATCTTAAAAAGGGTGAACGGGCGGTTATTGTATCACACCACGGAGGAAGATTATTTGAAAGACGTATGAGCTCTCTTGGCTTGCGTTCCCATGCAGTAATAAAAAAAATTTCTTCGCAACTCTTCCACGGTCCTGTAACGATTCAGGTCGGCAACTCACAGGTTGCGCTCGGGCATGGCATGGCTCGAAGAATTTATGTCGAAAGAATAAACAATGAATAAAATCCTTTTAATTGGTAATCCAAATGTAGGAAAAAGTGTCATATTTTCACGATTGACGGGTGTGAATGTCATTGCTTCAAATTATCCCGGTACCACAGTTGGTTTCACCAAAGGAATCCTGCGGCATGCCGGCAAACGCATCGAGGTTATCGATGTGCCCGGCACTTATTCTCTTGATCCTTCTTCACGGGCAGAAGAAGTCGCAGTTCAGATGCTCGATGATATAAAAAAAGATAAAGACGCAATAATAATCAACGTCATAGATGCTACCAACCTGGAAAGGAACCTTCATCTTACCCTTCAGCTCATAAAGAGAAGAATTCCGATGATCGCCTTGCTTAATTTCTGGGATGAATGCAAACATACTGGTGTTTCTATAAATGTAGAAAAACTTCAGCAAGAGCTTGATGTTCCGATCTTCACGACATGTGGGATCACAGGTGAAGGAATCAAGCATCTCGTGGATTCTTTGGAGCAGGCAAAAGTGAGCTCATTGAAATTCAAAGATGAAAACATCTGGAATGAGATCGGGCACATCATAGATAAAACGCAGCAACTCTCACATCGGCATCATACGTTATGGGAACGGCTTGGCGATGCTTCAATCCATCCAGTTGCTGGTATCCCGATCGCAATTATCGTCCTCGCTCTCTCATTTTATATCATTCGTTTAATAGGTGAATCGATTATCGGTTATGTTATGGAACCGCTCTTTGATAAATTGTGGACACCTGTGCTTATGAAACTCTCTGCTCTCCTCGGGGGTTCAGGTTTCTTCCATGATATTCTTCTTGGAAAGCTCATAAACGGATCAATTGAATATGTTGAATCCCTGGGACTTCTCTCAACAGGTCTTTTTGTTCCTCTTGGAATGGTCCTTCCATATATTATTTCTTTTTACTTGGTTCTCAGTTTTGTTGAAGACTCAGGATATCTACCACGCCTTGGGGTTCTTATTGATAAAGTAATGCATAAACTCGGTATTCATGGTCTCGCAATCATACCCATGCTTCTCGGGATAGGATGTAATGTGCCTGGTGCAATGGCAACCAGGGTACTCGAGACAAGACGAGAACGGTTTATTGCCGCAACACTCATGGCAATTGCAATTCCATGCATGGCGCAGATCGCTATGATTTTTGGGCTTGTTGGCTCATATGGCGTTGGTGCAATTGCAATTGTTTTTGGAACCCTATTTATTGTATGGATAATTCTTGGATTAATCATGAACTCTTTTACGAAAGGCGAAAGCCCTGAGATTTTTATTGAGATTCCTCCGTACAGATTTCCCTATATACCCGGCTTAATTAAAAAAGTCTGGATGCGTATATTATGGTTTTTAAAAGAAGCTGTTCCGTTTGTTATTGTTGGAGTTCTTGTTGTGAACATTCTCTACTTCTCTGGTATTATACAATTTTTAGGTAAACTTTCTGCACCTCTTATAAGAGGAATTTTCGGATTACCCGAGGGTGCGGTAGGCGCACTCATTATCGGTTTTCTCCGTAAGGATGTTGCGGTTGGGATGCTTATTCCACTCGGATTATCCAAATCACAGATGATCATTTCCTCTGTGGTCCTTACCATGTATTTTCCGTGTATTGCAACGTTTGCAGTATTGCTTAAAGAGCTTGGTATCAAGGACATGCTTAAATCAGCTGGAATCATGCTTATCTCGACGGTAGTGGTGGGTGGGGTACTCAATCTTATTTTGTAGTTATAGCACATTCTCTTGACAAGCTGTAGTGATAATTCCAAATTGTTCACACTATGAAAAACAACATAACTTACCTAATTTTTTTTCTATTAATCCTTATCTGTGTTTCTTTCTGCTCGAAAGGACCAGAAAAAGTACTCGTCATCTTCAGCTATCATCCGGAATACGAATGGTGTCAGCAAGAACTTAAAGGTATACAAGAAGTCTTTTCCGGCACTGATGTGGTGATAGAAACTTTCTATATGGATACCAAGCGAAGATCAGATGAGAACTGGAAAAAAGAAATTACCAATAGCGCACTGGACACAATAAAGAAGTTCAAACCAGATGTGGTTATTGTATGTGATGATAATGCATGTCAGTTGGTTGCCAGTCAGTTCATAAATAAGAAACTTCCTTTTGTTTTTACCGGTATCAACGAAGAACCCCAGAAATATGGTATGCCTGCAAGGAATATCACTGGTGTTCTGGAAAGGAATCTTATCAATGGAACGATTGGATTACTTCGGGAACTGGATTCCTCAATACAATCAGTTGCTATTATTAGCGATAACAGCACGACATCCCATGCGGCAATAACACGTTTTACACAAGATAACTTCCCGGTTACCTTAAAAAAAGTATATTCTTTTGATGATTATGATGACTGGAAATCCAAGGTAAAGGAACTGAACGAAAAGGTAGATGCTATGGGTATTTATATGTATTTTACACTTAAAGAAGAAGGATCGGAAAAGAATATTCCAAGTGATGAGGTCTTACAATGGACACTCGATAACACATCTCTTCCCACCTTTAGTTTTGAAGAATTTTCTGTGAGAAATGGAGTGCTGTGCGGAGAAACTCAATCCGGTTATGAGCAGGGGAAAGAGGCAGCTTTAATAACTGTGGAAATTCTTGCCGGAACCTCCCCTGATGAAGTATCTCTTCGCATACCCAAAATGGGAACCATGCTCATAAATAAAAATACAGCTGATCGATTGAAAATATCGATATCAGATGAGTTAAAAGAAAAAGTAAAAATTATAGAATAAAATGAATCACAAAGGAGAACAATGATTAACGTTGGAATTAATGGATTTGGAAGAATTGGGCGACTTGTATTCCGAATCATGATGCAGCGCAAGAATTTTAAAGTCGTTGCAGTTAATGATATCACTGATGCGAAAACACTTTCTCAACTTCTCAAATATGATACGACCCACGGAAAATACCCCGGCACAGTCGAGGAGCAGGATGGCAACCTCATCGTGGATGGTAAAGTTATAAAAGTCTATGCCATCAAAGATCCCGCAGAGCTTCCCTGGAATGAACTCAGTGTGGATGTTGTGGTTGAATCCACAGGTGTATTTCGCAAGAGAGATCAGATCGAAAAGCATCTTGAAGCGGGAGCCAAGAAAGTACTGCTCACCGTTCCCGCAAAAGATGAGATCGATGCAACAATCGTACTTGGAGTGAATGATTATATGCTCAAGCCCGAAGATAAGATCGTGTCTAATGCATCATGTACTACGAATTGTCTTGCACCAGTCGTGAAAGTGCTTAATGATAGCTTTGGCATCAAATATGGACTGATGACGACCATTCATGCTTATACAAACGACCAAAAAATTCTCGACTCTCCACATAAGGATTTACGAAGATCACGAACCGCAGCCATGAATATCATTCCTACTACTACTGGCGCTGCAAAAGCTGCAGGAAAAGTTATTCCAGAATTGAATGGTAAGCTGGATGGCATGGCAATGCGCGTGCCTGTACAGGATGGCTCTATTGTTGATTTCATCTGCTTACTTGAAAAAGAAGTAACCGAGGAAGATATCAATACAGCAATGAAAGCTGCTGCATCAGGTGAAATGAGGGGAATTCTTCAGTATTCAGAAGATCCACTTGTGTCATCGGACATTATTGGGAATTCACATTCAAGCATCTTCGATGCACAACTCACCAAAGTGATGGGTGGTAATTTCGTTAAAGTTATCTCCTGGTATGACAACGAATGGGGTTACTCAAATAGGGTTGTCGATCTTATAGAGAAAATAATGTAATATGAGTTATTGTATTAAACAAAATAAGGGACGATTTTTAGATCGTCCCTGTATTTTTATTCAAATTCAGTTAGTTGCCAAAAACATACTTCAATGATAATGTAGAAGCAAATTCACTTGTCATGCCTGATATTATGTATGGGGCATTCCATAAGAGATCATCACATATTTCCCAATCGATAATGAATCTTCCAAAATGAAGTCCTACACCGAAACTATATGAGAAATATGAATCGTAGTAGTATACTTTATCATCACTTTTATAATCATCTATAGGTTCAATTTTGTAAAGGTAACTTTTATTAATACCTGCACGTAATGTTAACCATTTTGCAGGATACGCTTCAAGACCAAGCTCTAACTTTGGTAATGTGAACGTTGTTTTGTCATGACTATAAGTGGTATCTTTATAGGTATATTTAGTTTCCTCCTTACATGAATTAAAACCAACAGTTGCTGCTCCAATAACCATCACTTCTTTAGTAAGCCAGTGGTTAAATCCAATACCTGGAAAAATTTCGAAAGAAGTATCGGTATTTTCTGTTTGATTATCAGTTTTTGTAGTACCTTCTATAGTCTCTTTTTCTGTATAGAATTCAAATTCAATAGCTGGATATACAAATGATTTTTTTGTTTCAAACATCTTTTTCCTTGCTGCTAGACCAACCATAAATGCACTATTTTTTATTTCTGTACTATTCTTGTCTTTACCACTTGCGAAATAGACTTGCCCGCCTAAATCTATTCCATCTAATGTAGTACCTATCTTTCCGCCAATACCAAAGGTGCTTTGTTCTTGTTTTGTAGCATCATTTTTATATTTATCCATTGCAAGATCTAAACCAAATCCAAAATCATCTGTTGCATAATAGAGATTAAGTGCTTTGTCTAATCTAGCACTTTCTGTTTTATCAATACTATAATCGAATCGAATTGGGAAATCTTTATTTATATAAATACCAACATTTTTACCGGCTAATCTCATATTCAAACCACCGGAAAATTTATCCATGCATTTATAATAAGAATAATAATAACCATCAATATAAGCCATATTCATATACTGAGGAAGATAATGTGGAAATAATCCAATTATAGCATCATCATTGTAGTATATGGGATTTACTCCCAATGCTTCCATTCGTGCTTCTGTTGCAAATGATATTGAACAGATAGCAATTAATACAACTAACGTAATTATTTTTTTCATAGTACTCCTCTTTTCGATTTTTTCTTGCAGTAAATTAACAAATTAATTGTTTAGACGAAGCACTAATTTCGAGTGCTTCGTCTAACAATAAACTTCATGGCATATTAGGGAAGATTAACAACAAGTCCTGCTCCAACACTGATTTCAGATTGCTCATTTTTGCCTTCACCATCTCCTGCATAGTCACCAAGTCCAAAAGTATAATGTGCACCAATATCAACAAATACATTCTCTATAAGAGGGAATAAATAACCACCACCTAATGAAAGGTACATTGAGTTTACATTCATATTATCAGACTTCATGGTACCAGGATAACTGTAAATATTATACAGAATTCCAGCATTTGCATAGAAACTGTTGATGAAGAATGAACCACCAAGACCCAAGAAAAGGTCGCTATAGGTGGAACTATCTTTTGAATCTCCAGGATAAGTAGTGCTGTGATAAGCAAACAATACATCAAGTGAAATATCCTTCATAAGGAAATAGCCTACCATTGCATTCAAATCTAAGTAATTGACTGCATCTGAATCACTATTATGCTTATGTGAAGTAAAACCTGCTTCAGCCCAGACAAGTTTTTCGCCTGGCTCAAAGGCAAATACGCTTGTGGTGACAAGAAAACAAAGAACTAATACGATTATTTTTTTCATAGTACTCCTATTCTAATTTTTTTTAATTTTCTTCCTATCCAAGAAATGAACATAATAAGCCGAAGCTTTTCTCTGTGCGACATTTATTTTACAAAGCTCATTTGGTTTTTATCTCTAAAATATCACTTTGTATGTCAAGTTTTTCGAGTTATGCTTTTCCTGCAGACCCGAGAACGTTCTTATTTTTATGCTCATACATCGCAATAAGTTCTGCTCTTGCTGGACCCAAATATTTTCTTGGGTCGAAGACGGAGGGTTGCTTGGCAAGGACTTCACGTACGATTGCTGTCACAGCAAGTCGTCCGTCAGAATCAATATTGATCTTACACACTGCTGATTTCGTTGCTTTTCTCAACTGGTCTTCTGGCACACCTGCTGCACCCTGCATATCACCACCATATTCATTTATCATTTCGATGTATTTAGGCATGACAGAAGAAGCTCCGTGAAGTACGATTGGAAATCCTGGAATTCTATGTTCGATCTCTTCAAGGATATCAAAACGAAGTGGGGGTATTTCTTCACCTGGACCAACCTTGAATTTATACGCACCATGTGAGGTTCCAATTGAGATTGCAAGAGAATCGACACCAGTCCTATTCACGAAATCTTCCACATCATCAGGATCGGTATAATGAGAAACTTCGGAAGAAACATCATCTTCAATACCCGCAAGAACACCAAGCTCTCCTTCTACTGTTACATCGTGCTCATGAGCATACTCAACGACTTTTTTTGTGAGAGCAATGTTCTCTTCATAGGGGAGGGAAGAGCCATCTATCATAACTGAAGAAAAGCCATATTCGATGCAGCTCACGCATAGTTCGTAGCTATCTCCATGGTCGAGATGCAGTGCTACAGGAACCTCTTTCCCCATGTGCTTCATCATCTCTATAGCCCCCTGCCCCATATATCGCAGAAGAGTTTCATTAGCGTAGTTTCTTGCTCCTTTTGAAATCTGCAATATCACCGGTGATGCAGTGTTTGCACATGCAGTAATGATCGCTTGAAGCTGCTCCATATTATTGAAGTTGTAGGCAGGTATCGCATACTGCCCTTCCATTGCTTTTTTGAACATCTCGCGAGTATTTACGAATCCGAGTTCTTTATAATGTACCATTTCTTTTATTCCTTTTCTTCCTTTTCTACATCGACATCAACTTCAGTATCCACTTCTTCTGTTTCATCCTCTTCATTGTCTTCATCTTCATCATCGATGTCTGTATCGAGTTCATCATCTTTTCTCTTTGGATAGAACTTATCTTGAGAAGAAAGATATATGAAGGTCTCGGCAGCACTCATATAGGTAAACATGTAAGAGTAGGTTATTGCTGCGATGAAAATAAGGAAAATGCTGATAATGAATCCAGGAATGAGGTAAAAACCACTAACTCCCCATCCCATATTTAGTCCAGGGAACATCAGATGAAGGAACCCAAAGAATTTTGGAATGGTTATTTTCATGAACTCTTTACCCATGATCAGATGCGCACCCCAGCTTGTCAATGCAACTGCACCTTGCACCACTGCGAAAACGAAACAGAATGCTATCGTGCCAACTATCCAGGACAGTACATGAGTAGCAATAATATAAACTCCGTGATCTTTAATGAGATGGTATAGACTTATGATGCTGTCCATGGCAGATTCCTGCTCCACACCTACGATCACTGCGCCATATGTACAGGTAAAACAGAGAATGACAAGTGAAAGAACTGCAAATACAGAAATTGCAAGTGGGATCAGATACATGATGGAAATCCACAGTGAACCCACATAAGGTATCATGCCGATCACATAGAAGAAAAGATGTCCAAGGGCGATCAAAACAAAGAGAAGAATCCATCCTAATACATAGAAAATAAAAGTCTTAAGATGCTTTCCCCAAAACTTGAAAACATCCTTCCAGCCCACAAAGATCTCTTCGTCAACAATCTCTGTTCGAATAGAATACGCAATACTCATGCGTGCAATGAAAAAGATGAATCCAATAAGAATAATTCCAATGACCGATTTGACAGAAAAGAAATTAATCGCAACCGCTAAATTATCCTGAAATCCCAAAATGCTAATCGGCATTTTAAACATATCAATAAAAAGAAAATAGGCGATTATTCCGATAAGGATGTAGGCAATTCCTGATATCATCAAACGATGGAATCTGAATGAGTGATTCCATGCCTGAAAGATATCCTTAAATTTGAAAACCTTAGCTTGTTTTTCTTCCATAGCATCTCCTTTGCATATTTTATAAGTTAGTTCAATGTTTATGTAAAAAACAAAATTACTGTCAAATAATTTTTTCCAAAAGAAAATAAAATATTTGACATAGAAAATTATAAACGAATTTATTGAACTTGTTCATTTTTGAACTTATTCATTCATGAACTCATTCATTTAATAGAAAGGATTAATAATGACTGGTTTATTAGAAAAAAAGAAAAAAGAACGCCGCTTGAGAATTTTCTCATCTGCAGTTGAGCTCTTTAATTCAAAGGGATTTTCCAATACATCGATGCAAGACCTTGCAGCAAGATCAAATCTCGCAGTGGGAACGCTGTACAATTACTTCAGTTCCAAGAACGACCTGTTGCTTGAGATAATTCAGGATGAAATGGAAGATGCAGTAAAAGAATCTATTGAACTTCTTTCAAACCTCGATTTTCAAAAGAAGGGAGTCAAAGAAATATTAAAGGAAGTAGCTGTAGACATTATCAGTATTCCCCTCATTTTTAACAAAGAAACATTAAATGAGATTTTTATTGCTATTCTCCATTCAAAGCAAGATACAGAAAAAGGAATCATGCTCGACATGGAGCTTCTTGTAGTTATTTCTGATTTACTTGAGCAGATGATGCAAGAACATTTAATTTCTGATATCTTCGACAGCGACACCGTAGCAAAGGCACTCTATTCTCTAATCATTAATCAGATGATATTCTATCTATACAATAATGATATGACTCAATCAGAACTCATCAACAACACTCAGCAAAGCGTCGAAATAATATATCACGGAATAGAAAATAAACCCAAATAAAGGAGTCTAATGCAAAAAAAATGTGTTATTAGAACATCACTGCTATTGATCTTGTTTACCATTGCAATTACTTCATTATCTTACTCTCTCACATTGCAGCAAGCGATCGATCTGGCCATGAAAAACAACAAAGGGTTCCTCTCCCAGAATAATCAGTATCAGCAGGCAAGATGGAATGAAAAAAATGCACTCACTAATTTTTTACCAAAAGTAAACTTCAATGCGATGTCGGTTACAATCGATAATGACACGTATGAAGCAGCAAATGAGATCATGCAGCTTCCTGTCTATGATCCTACTGGAACACCAAATGGCAACTACGTCCCTATCTCGGCAGGCATGCTATCCGGAGGGGTATATAAAACAACCTATACCACTGATCTGACTATTCAACAGCCGATATTTAATGGTGGAAAGATTATTCTCGGTTACAAAATCGCACGTCTTAATTCTGGAGCTGCGCAACAAAATCTTGAGAGTATGAAGAACGAGCTCCAATATGAGGTTGCTGGAACCTATTTCAATATCCTCCGGCTGCAGGATATGATCTCCATTGCTGGAAAAAGTCTTGCGTCAAGCAAAGCACAGCACAAGAAGATCACAGAAAAATTCGATGTGGGTATGGCAAAAAAATCAGATGTGTTGCAATGGCAGGTAAAAGTAGAAAATGATAACATCACAGTGGAAGAAATTAAAAACGCTTTGAATATTCTGAAGACTTCATGGTTCAATCTTCTTGGACTTGAGAAACTCTCCAAAGCAAGCATGCCAGATAAGATCGATCTTACCTATTATGACTGGGAGATCAATAATATCCACACCATGAATGAAGTCACAAAATATGATACGCTCACACATATACTCTCTCTTGTGAAAACTCAAAATCCAGACATGAAAAACCTGGCATTTGCTGAGAAGATCGCAAAAACCGCTCACACGCTTGCTATCACGAACTTCCTTCCATCACTTAATCTACAATACACCAGGACTTTTGATCAGGATAACAAACTGAATTTTAATGGAGCAAAATCATGGAACGTTGCTGCTGTATTCTCTCTTCCATTATTTCATAGTGGCTCGAACTTTACGAATCTCAAGCGAAGCAGCTTCGAGTATAAAAGCACACAACTGCAACTGGAAGATGCAAGGCAAAAACTCCTGATGGCAGCAGAAAATAGTCTTTATCAACTTATCACGAAAGCGAAACGTGTTGTGAGTAGTAAGCTCGCCTATAAAAACGCTCAGGAGAATTACAAAATTGTGAATGATCTTTTCGACCAGGGAATGATCACAAATGTAGAACTCATGGATGCAGAGGTGATGCTCTATGGAAGCGAGCTCAATGTCCAGACATCCTATTACGATTATATTCTCGCGAAATACGCATTAAACAAATACACGAATAAATAATACGAGGTACTCATGAAATATACAAAATTACTCACAGGTTTATTGCTCATCCTACTCGCAATCATAGGATGTTCAAAGAAAGAAACAGTCGAACAGGAAATTGTTTCAATGGAAAAGAACTTTGTCGAAGTTGATAATGTTGCACAAAAAGATATCGAAGAGATCATTACCTATTCTGGCACACTTGAAGCAGACCAATCTGCTTATGTAGCACCGGAAATCAGCATTAAAGTAAAAGAATATATGGTTAATGAGGGAGATCGGGTGACGAAAGGACAGCTTATTGCAAAGATGGACGACACACAACTTGAGCAAGCAAAAGCACAATACGATTTTGCAAAGAAGAACTATGACAGGATTCTCAAACTCAGTAATTCGGGCTCAATGGACAAGCAGACTTTTGATCAGACCGAAAGCGCTTATTTAACTGCAATGTCAGCATACGAGTTCATGAAGAAAAACACTGAAATAGCAGCGCCGATTGACGGTGTGGTGACATTAAAGACAAAAAAAGAAGGTGAGTCATTTTCTCCTATGATGCCCGGAGCTTATGGCAATCCAGCTTTGATGCGTATCGTTAACCTTGATGTGCTCAAAATGAACTTCAATATTTCTGATGCGGATATCAACAAGATCAAAATCGGGCAGAAAGCATACATTCATGTGGACAGTGAGCCGGAACGGTCTTTTATCGGCAAAGTTACCTTTGTTTCACCGGAGGCTGATGTGATGTCCGGCACATTTCCTTGTGAGATCACCATTCAAAACAACGACCATAGTCTGAAACCTCATCAATATGCAGTCGCAGATATTGTTACAGATTCATCTATTGAGACAGTTGTTATTCCCAAAACAGCTCTCCTTAGTGAGGATTACCTCTATGTTGTAGAGGGAGGTCTTGCAATCAGAAAGCAAGTGGAAACAGGACTTTCTAATGAATTTGAAGTCGAGATCAAAGAAGGTATTAAGCCGGGCGAGACGGTCATCATATCCGGTGGAATCGGACTTAAAGATGGTGCTGAAGTACTTATTACTAATCGTTAATCACGAAAGATCATAAGGAGATATGCTATGAAATTACCAGAATTTTCTGTTAACAGGCGCGTGACGGTCACCATGCTCACGGTTCTTGTAGTCATCCTTGGAATTGTTTCATTCCTTATGCTTGGCTTCGAAATGCTACCCGATCTTGATTATCCCACTATCTCAATCGTGACGTATTATCCCGGTGCGTCCTCTCAGGATGTTGAAGAGGTTGTGACAAAACCACTTGAAACTGCAATCGCTGGGGTAAAAGATATAAAGAATATACAATCTGAAAGTATGGAGAATATATCACTCATTCTCGTAGAATTTGTATGGGGTACTAATTTAGATTTCGCTGCTCAGGATCTTCGTGATGCGATTGATATGAGTTTGGATTATCTGCCTGAAGACTCGGAACGTCCAATGGTCGTAAAGTTCAATCTTGCTGAGATGCCTGTGATATACTTTGGTGTCACTGGAATGGATAATACTTTTGAGTTGAAGAAGATACTCGAGGATGAGGTTGAACCTAAGATCAAACACCTCGACGGTGTTGCCTCGTTCATGATGATGGGTGGAGATGAACCAGAGAAACAGATCATCATAGATAAAGTCAAACTTGAACAAAATAGAATCTCTCTTGATGAAGTTGTTCAGGTTATCGGTGCACAGAATTTGAACATGAGCGCTGGATACGTTGATGAAGGTATTGCCGAATTCATGATCCGATCACTGGGAGAATTTACTTCAACCGAAGAGATTGCCAACACACCGATAAGCATCAGTCAGACCGGAAAAGTCATCTATGTGAAAGATATTGCAGAAGTGGTTGATGGTTTTAAAGAAGTTCGTTATCATGTGCGCACTAATAACAAACCTACCGTCATGCTCTGGATCAGTAAAGAATCTGGTGCAAATACATTAAAGGTATCCAAGAGAGTAAAGGCGGAGCTTGAAAAGATCAAAGAAACTATTCCTGAAGACATCGCTTTCGTCGAGATCTTTGACCAGGGTGAGATCGTTTCCCGCATCACCTCAAAGACAGGCAATACGGTGATATACGGCGGAATTCTTGCGATCATCATCATGTTCCTTTTCCTCAGGAACTGGCGTCCTACTTTGATTATCTCATTGGCAATTCCCATATCGATCATTGCTACTTTTATTCCGATCTACCTTGCAAAATTTACACTCAACATTATGACCCTCGGAGGTCTTGCGCTTGGGGTGGGAATGCTTGTGGACAACTCCATTGTTGTAATAGAGAATATTTATCGGCACCTCGAAATGGGCAAAAAGCGTTTTGAGTCGGCTAAGCTTGGTGCTTCTCAGGTTGGTATGGCAATCACTGCGTCAACACTCACCACAATTGCAGTGTTTGCACCTATGATCTTTGCGGGTGGTTTTACCGGTCAGCTCGTAAGTGGTCTTGCACTTACGGTTGCTTTTGCACTTTTTGCTTCACTTTTTGTCGCTCTCACGATTGTTCCTATGCTTGCATCAATCATTTTTAAAAAACGGGCGTCTGGCGAAGAATATAAGCAGGCAACAGGAGGATTATTCAAGAAACTCCGCAACTTCTATCTCAGGGTACTTGAATGGGTACTGCATCATCGTGGTAAAACTATACTGATCACTCTCGCTTTCTTCGTGCTCGCAATCGTACTTATTCCGTTTATGGGAGCAGAATTTATGCCAAAATCAGACATGCCCATGCAGGTTATGACGGTTAGAGCACCCGTTGGAACGAGTTTAGACCAAACAAGTAAACTGATCGGTGATATTGAAGACATTATCACAGATATACCCGAAGTGATAGACGTGATGTCTGCGACTGGCGCAATGACGGAAGGTATGGCAGCCGCAGACCCAACGAATCCACAGGGTTCTAACGAAGCGCAGATCTTTTTCAGACTGAAATTTAAAGAAGACCGAGATCTTACTGCTGATCAAGTTAAAGATGTAATCCGTAGCAAACTTCCTCCATTTGAAAATATTGAAGTCAAATTCATGGACATGTCAGGCGAAATGATGGGTGGTTCAAGTGCCCCAATCTCGATTAAGATCTATGGTAAAGACCTTGACTACCTTCGACAACTCAGCAGAGAAATCGAAGACAAAATAACGGCAATACCAGGTATTGTCGATGTGCAGAATTCATACAGGCAGGCGAAACCTGAGCTTCATATATCTATTAATCGCGATAAGGCATTTCGCTATGGATTAACTACAGCTCAGATTGAATCGACAATAAGAACAGCAACGTATGGCACGGTTGCCGGCATTTTCCGTGAATCCGGCGATGAGATCGACATCCTTGTACGATATGATAAAAAAAACAGGAACAGTATCAAAGACCTTGGTGATATAACAATAACTTCACCAATGGGATTCACTATTCCGCTTAAGCAAGTAGTTACCTGGAAAATAGGTGAGGGACCTCTTACGATCTCACATGAACACCAAACAAGAAAGGTTACCATAACCGCGAATCTGTCTGGAACAGATCTTCAATCTTCAGTTCAACAGATCAAAACTGAACTGAAGGATATCACAGATAATCTTCCTCTCGGATACTTTATCGAATACGGAGGTGCCTACGAAGACATGCAGGAAAGTTTCGTTACACTATTTTATGCACTTTTACTCGCCGCACTACTCGTGTATGTTATCCTTGCATCGCAGTTTGAATCCTTCCGCCAGCCCTTTGTGATAATGTTCACGCTTCCTCTTGCCTACATAGGTGTTATCTATATTCTCGTGGCTACCGGCACAACACTGAGTGTAATCTCCTTTGTCGGCCTGATCGTTCTCTCCGGTATCGTGGTAAACAACGGAATCGTGTTAATTGATCATATCAATCAGTTGCGCCGCGAAGGTCTTGATAAAAAGAAATCCATAATTCAAGCATGTTCGGATAGAATGCGCCCTGTGCTCATTACAGCGATTACCACTATAGGCGGCATGTTCCCCATGGCTGTAAGTACGGGTCAGGGATCAGAAATGCGTGCTCCTCTCGCGATCGCAGTGATTGGTGGTCTTATAACAGCCACGTTCTTTACTCTCTTGATCATCCCCTTGATTTATTCACTTGTCGAAAGGATCTCGTTCAAGAAGAACACGAAACAAAATTAATCACATAGCCGAATCTAGACAAATGGGAATGCTCCCAATACGAGGAGCATTCCTATTATTATAATTGTCAAACTTGAGACAAAGATGGGCATCCAAACAGGTGCTATCCATGGCCGGGGGATTAGAAACAGCACATCGATCTCTTCCAAAAATCCTGGCCATCTGGAAGTGAGATATAATGAACCATAATATGCAAGATCCCAGAACGCAAAACACCATAAGAAATTGATGAAACCTTCAAAAAAAGTGGAAGAGATGAGGACAGCAATCACAATAAGCATGATAATTGTGGCTGCTTCTCGAGTTAATTCTATAACCTTCAACTCGCGTGGTATTTCACTGAGGATTATTTTATTCGAATTGATATGGGTGATGCCTGTGGCTAGACGTAGATAGTAAACCACCACTCCTTCTACATGCCCGAACGCAATACCGAACAATGCAAGAAAAATATATTTTAAAAACATAAAGCTCCGCCTATTTATTATATATTATGCATTTGCGGTATAATGTTAAGTGATAAATTTAATTCCACACTCTTGACGTAAATTTTTGTTCATAATTTTTTGTATCCTGACTTGAAAGGAAATACTATGACAAAGAAAACTCATAAACAGCAAAGGTTGGAAAAGGCGATTCTTGATCACCTGAAAGGCAAAGCAAAAGAGGTCGCTGAGTATATATTTAAGGATGAAGAGATACAGGTATTACAAGATTATGCAAATACGGTTTCTATAAAAAGACTCGGATTCAATGACCACGGTCCTGTACACATGCGTAAAGCTGCAATCAATGCATTAAAAATGTTTGATCTGCTGCATGAAGCAGGAATAAAATTCAATCTTGAGAACGAAAAACTCGGCACTGTTGAAGATAGTCAGGTTTCTGTGCTCATGGCATCGCTCCTCCATGATGTTGGTATGTCTTCAACCCGGGATCATCACGAGATCATTGGCATTATGATAGCTGAGCCGATCATACAAAGAATCCTGGATGCAATTTATGGAAATAACGTACATAGAAAATGCATCCTTAAATCAATGGTCGTCGAAGGGATATTCGGACATATGGCAACTGAGAAGATCTATTCTCTCGAAGCAGGACTTGTGCTCATTGGTGATGGGTGTGATATGGAAAAAGGGAGATCGCGGATCACTACCCTTCTTTCCCAGCATCCGAGGGTTGGAGATATTCATAAATACTCTGCAAGCTCTATCCAGAAAGTAAATATAATAAAGGGAGAGAAGAAACCTATTAAAATTCTAATTGAAATGTCACAATCCGCAGGCTTTTTCCAGATCGAGGAAGTCCTCTTCCCTAAGATCATATCGAGTCCGGTCAAACCATATATCGAGCTCTACGGTCAAGTAAAGAACAAAGATATGATGCAGTATTTATAAGGAGTAACTTACGAGAGATAGTTACTGAACTTCTCTACTTTTTTTGATCGCCTTCACGGGACAGACGTCCGCACAGATCCCACACTGAATACATTTCTCATGATCAATCACTGCCTTACCATCTTTCATACTGATGGCATTTGTCGGGCATTTCTGCACACAGATCGTGCACCCAATACATGCTTCTTTATCTACTACATACAAATTTTCGACGACCCGTATTGTATCTTCAACGGCTGTATTCACTTCTTCTATTTGCGAAGTATTAACTATTTCTGTTTCTGAAATTGCTGAAACTGGACATTGTATGGCACATACACCACAAGCAATACATTTACTGGGATCGATCACTGCCTTGCCGTTATTCATCTCAATTGCATCTGTCGGACATTGCGTCTTCCGCACACAGATCGTGCATCCAATGCATTTTGAATCATCAACTTGAAATACTTTCGTGGTATCCTGAGCAATGATAAAAATTGGTATTGCAATCAAAACTACAAATATGGTACCTATATACTTCTTCATTACATCCTCAGTCTCTATAAATACATTTACTTTTTTCTTTACCAGATTTTGAACATTGACGAACACATCGCATACATTTAATGCAATTGAGGTCAGAAATCTTTTCCAAGTATCCGATGTCAATGTTCATGGGGCAATAATTCACACAATTAAAACAGTTAATACTTGTATGGATATTTCTAAAGATCTTATATCGTTTTATCCTCAGAAGATCTGCAAGTTTCTGGAAAATATTCATTAATGCCGCATAGGGACACAGATATCTGCACCACAAACGCTCAATATAAAATCCCCCAACAGTGATAACCACAAGAGTCAATATACCTGCGATCGTGATTGTTTGTATATGTCCAATAGCGAGTATGGGACAAAATTTCATATATAGATATTGAATGCTGAGAAAAGCAGCAATCGCAGTAAAGAGAAAAATTATATACTTTAAGAAATTCAAGAACGTATGAGCTTTGTAGGGAATCAGCTGACGAAAACGGGTTTTTGGTCCCCGAACAGAGTAGACGAGTTCCTGAATCGTTCCTATGGGACAGATATATCCGCAAAACCATCTTCCGAAAAACATTGAGCTCAGAGCAATTACGCCACCGATTATCACTGCTGCGGGAAAGAGAAATGGCACATATTTTGTTCCAATCTTCCAGACACCAAAACAGACTGATGAATAGGGGCACAGTTCGTGGGCTGTCTGAAGAGTGCCTTCAATCAATAATACAAAAAGTCCAACAGATATTCCGAGAAATAGGTATTGTATTATTCGACGTATCTTAAATTTATCCATAATAGTTCCGAGAGTTATCTCATTCGGATATGGTATTCTTTGATCTTGCGGGAAAGGGTGTTTCTATGGACTCCGAGCACTTCTGCCGCCTTCAGCTGATTATAGTTGCATTCTTCAAGGATCTTTTGAATATGTGATTTTTCAACTTCTGCGATTGTTTTCTGTTCAATGCTATCTTTTTCTGAGTGAAGATAATTCCGAATCTCTTCCGGCAGATCATCCTGGGTAATCTTATCAGACGTGGATAGTGCAAGGATTCTTTGAATAACATTCCTGAGTTGACGGACATTTCCCTCCCAGGAATATTGTACAAGCATCATCAGGGCATCGTGGGTAATCGTAATGTTTCTATCGGGGTTGAACTCATCTAGAAAATAATGCACAAGATCCGGTATGTCTTGTTTTCTTTCTCTAAGTGGGGGGAGCACAAGCGGAATTACATTTAATCGGTAAAATAGATCTTCTCGAAAATGACCGAGTTGTACCTCTGTCTTCAAATTTTTATTCGTTGCGGATATAATGCGCACATCGACTTTTTTGGGCTTAGAACTTCCGACAGGTTCAAATTCCATGGTCTGTAATGTGCGAAGTAGTTTTACCTGTATCATAGGAGAGATCTCACCTATTTCATCAAGAAATAGTATGCCTCCATCAGCTTCTTCAAATCTCCCCTTCCTGTCACGGATCGCACCAGTAAAAGCTCCTTTTATATGACCAAAAAGCTCACTTTCCATAAGCGTTTCGGGTATCGCAGAACAGTTTACTTTTACCATATTCTTATCTCTTCTTGTACTAAGCTGATGGATAAGATCTGCTATAACTTCTTTACCCGTGCCACTCTCACCCGAGATCAACACAGAAGCATTTACCAATGAGATCCTTCTCACCATACTTAATATTTCTTTAATCTTTGGGCTGTTGCCGATAAACGTAACGGGTAATTCATCGTCATCGATCGCCTGGTGTACTTTTTTGCTGTCTTGTTCTACCTGAATGTAGGATCGTGCATTTTTTATCTTACTGAGCAGCATATCCAGCTTGATCGGTTTTTCTATATAATCATAAGCTCCAAGCTTAAGAAGCTCAACTGCATTATTTACTGAACTGTACGCAGTAATGATGATCACTGCAGTCAACGGATTGATCTTCAATATTCTTTGAAGCACTTCCTTACCGCTTATTCCCGGCATCCTATAATCTGAGATCACAACATCAACAGGATGAGAAAAGAACTTTTCTAATCCCTCCTCACCCGTCTGTGCAGCGTCCACCTCAAACCCCTTTGATTTGAGAAAATCTGCTAATATATTTTTTTGAGATACATCATCTTCAATGATCAGTATGTTCATACGCTATCCTTTTTGTGGCAGCACTATTGTAATCTTGGTGCCATGATTCTCTTGTGAAACGATCTCAATACTTCCTCCGTGTGCATCGATTATCTTTTTACATATTGGCAATCCAAGACCATTTCCATCCGATTTTGTGGAAAAATATAACGTCCAAGCCGAATCTTCAAGGTCTTTTGAAATACCGTTACCATTATCCTTGATTTCTATATGAAGATAAGAATCCCGTTTCTCATAGAATGAAATAATAATTTTTCTGCTTTCATTTATTCCATCAAATGCTTCAATTGCGTTCTTGACCAGATTGATACAAACCTGACGAATAAGATCCCGGTCAAGAATCCATCTCAGCGCGCTATCTCCACGAAGCGTAATTTCAACGTCTTTTTTCTTACATTCTTCTTTAAAGAGGAGCTTGATCTCCTCGAGCATTGAATGCACACTTACTTCCTTCAGTTCCGGGGTAACAGGTCGTGTAAATGAGAGGAACTTTTCTATGATCTCGTTTAACCGATCGATTTCGGAGAATGTTACCTTCAAATGTGTATTGATTTCTTCTTCTGACAGAGTTGCTCTTTCTTCCCTCAGCCGCTGAAGTGTCATGGATATTGCGTTAAGGGGATTTTTGATTTCATGTCCGACTTCTCGTCCAAGCTCACCAATACTTGCCAGATGTCTGGATTTCTGAAGTGATTCTGCCATTTTATTCGCATTAATATGATTACGATAAAACAAAAACTCCAAGAGCAGGATCCCTGCAAAGATCACCGAATAAATGATAAACAGTATAATTCTATTAGTTTTAAGACTGGTTATACTTTCCAAAGATATCCCCAACCGTAGGAGACCAGGCTCTTCGTCTTCAAAATAAAATGGTCTGATAACTTCTAATACTGGTTTATCATTGAAAGTGGTGACTCTGGAAGATGAAGTCTCGGTCGCTAAATTTTCTTTAAGGAATTCATCGGCTGAGATACGAGCCATTTTTTTCACATTAGAAGTTGCCGCCAGAATACCAATATTATCCTGGATTACAACATATTCGACTTGTGGTAGCGTATTCTCAGCTTCGGTTGAAATCTGTGAACTGAGTTTAGTAAATATTGCGGAGAGCTGGATTGGTCTTACTAAAGTCAAATAGTCATCCTTCTTAATGGTAGCAACGAACCATTGTTCTTCACGGAAAGTCACCAGAAATACAAAGTCGGGATCATCTTCAATCTCCAGCAACATAAACTCCTGAGTTATGGGCAGATCTTCACTATCAATATGAATAGAACAATCTCCGGGAAGAGAGTAGGTTATGTTATTCTCACTATCAATCGTACATATATGATGGATGAGCATCTTTTCCCGGAGAGAATCTATTATTGTATCATCATTATTTTCCATAACCAGATGTATAAGCATTTCAGCTCTTTCAAAAAAAAGTGATTCAATGATGTCTCGTGAGTACAGATTACTCTGAACTATATCATTGATCATTTCAAGATACAGATAACCATTTGCCTGTTCCGTATTATACACCTGCTCAATATTATTTGTCTGTAGATAATAGATCGATCCCCACAGCATAATAATTATAATACTTATCACTATGAGGATATATTTGATACTCTTTTCTTTCTTATCTACATTACTCTGTTTCATTGTTAAAAGATATACCTGAAACCTACACTGGCATAATAAGAATTCTCTGTCTCATTCAACGCAAAAGAAAACCAATCATTTGTAAAAATGAATACGCTCTTCGTCACAGGATAATCTGCATACAGCGTGAACAAAACATGTGAAGTAAAGGGATATGCTTCTTGTGTCGAGGAAGCATATTCTTTATAGACATAGGATAATCCTGGTTTAAGAAGAAGATCACTAAAATACATAGTGCCTTCGAGGTAAAGAGAATATTTATTATATGCAAAAAGATCATAAAGATCCGACTCAGGATACAAAAGAGAGTCGATATTAGATACTACATAATTCATATTTATTCCATATTTCAAACCGATGTTTCTCTTTAATCCGCGTGAAATAAATATAGTACCGCTAACTCTGAATATGGAAAATGGATTTGGCAAAGTATTCACCAGATAACGATATCCAAAATCAAAATTCGTGTGAAGGGCATATTTTCTGTAAAATTTCTTATATATCAAGTATGTGGTATTATCGAAGTGATTAAAAGTACTATATTCAGAATAGTTACCAAGCGATATGGCTGAACCATATTCTAAAATAAATCGATTTTCTTCAAGGGTGCGGAATAATTCTGCAGAAACGAAAGCAAGCTTCCTGTAAATATTGTTTGATTGTCCAACACCTGAATGGATGCTTATACCCCCCCAATCGAAATAATATTCACCAAGAAAAGATACTGTATATTCAGTAGAATCTTGATCATTGAAGGAATAATTTGCTTGTGGGTGAAAATCTATATATAGGTTCTTTTTCTGGTAACGGAGACTTGCATTAAATTGAAATCTTGATTTCTTTGCTTCACTATCTTCAGAAGCAGAGATATTACACGAAAATTCTCCCTCTACTGGTGAAGCCGTGAGGAGGACAGGGAAAAAAATAATAAGAATTAACCATCTCTGCATACCCTATGGACCTCCGTGATGACCTCCATTTCCCTGACCACCATTGCCCTGATGTCCCTGCTTACCAGTACCGGGTGTACCAAACTGGTACTTGAATCGGTAATCATATTTATATGAGATAATTCTGTAATGATGTAATTTGCTTTTCTGGGAAATGACACTTTTGTTTCTCAGTGTTCGGTTATCACATATTCCATCTCCGTCCCTATCAATGAAAAAGTCATACTGCTCCTCTTCCTGAACATCAATAGCATTATTATCCTCTTCCAGCTCAACAACCTCAGTGCTATCTTTAGCAAGTAAAGGTAAGGTAAGTATTACGAGTAATACAATTGCTAATATTAAGACTTTCATATCAAATCCTATGCGAGAAAAATCGACGGGAGGTTAATCCCGTCAATATTTCTCGACAACTGCGAAGATTAATGATTGTTCAGATGTCTGACTTTAAATTGTTTGGCAGAACCAGCACCATTATAAGGTTCAAGAGTAAAATCAACTGTAATACCGTTTTCATCAATGATCAAACCTTCGATGAGTTGTGGCATGTAGGTGTGAGATAGTAATGCACGTGCTTCATAGTCACCTTCTGGAAGATCAACGATTGTATAAAAACCACTACCATCTGTGACTGCAGTATAGACATAGAGACCATGTCCACCATTACCTCCTCCATTATTACCATTGCCATTACCACCACCGTTGCCGTTCCCGCCATCACCTAAGCAACTTGCATTAAGATAATGGAATCTAACCGTTGCTCCTTCAATGAGATCTCCAGTAACAGCATCTGTCACAAAGCCGCTAGCTGTTGCTGCGAAGGCAACGCTTACGGTCAACAATACTAAACTTACGAGTGCGATGAGTTTTTTCATCTTTAACTCCTTTAATTCATTTCTATGTGTACACTGTACTAAGGCGAAAATCGTGCCAAAAATATTTCAAACTATCTTTTATTTCTTCTATCCTACTTATATGCTGCCGGTTAGAAATTTTGAATAATTATTCAATTAAATTATACTTTATGTTTCTCAAGGATTATGCACTAAAATTATGCATCGTTTCACTAGAATGGAGCATCGCACAGTATTCATATTCTACGACGTATCACTGCCTTGTGACGTAAAGATACCTTTTAATCTTTTTGGTGGGTGTTTTTTCAAAGGGCTCAGTTTGTTCTATCATTCTCATGATTCGCGAAAATGATGAGAGATTTTCATTCACATCATTGCGCAACTCTTCAAGTAATTCTTTAATTCTTGTAGTAATTTGTATTTGTGTGAGTTTTTTCTGAGTAAATTCTACATCCAGTTCTTCGTAGTTAAGATACACCCTTGCTACGATCTTTGAATCTTCCTTATATACGAGTGATTCCAGCACGTAATCAGAGCGATTTATCTTTGACTCAATTTCTTCAGGATAAATATTTTCACCGTTGGGACCGATGATCACATTCTTAAGTCTACCTTTTATATATAAGTATCCATCCTTATCTAAATAACCAAGATCTCCCGTTCGAAGCCATCCGTCTTCTGAGATCACTTTTTTTGTCTGGTCCGGATCGCGAAAATATCCTTTCATGACATTATCGCCACGTACTATTATTTCGCCTTCGCCAGTTTTCTTGTCTGGATTCTTTATTCTTATCTCCTGCTCAGGAATCGCAAATCCTGCAGCTCGAAATCTTGTTTTTTCGACACTACTACCAGAAATTAAAGGGGATGCTTCTGTCATGCCATAACCAATAGCATAGGGAAATTTACCATCCCGAAGGAATCTTTCTGTTTCTGGTGACAGGGCTGCTCCACCGATGCCAAAAAATCTTAGCTTCCCGCCAAAAGTAGCAAGAATCTTTTTTGCAGCGACCTTATGTAATAGTTTGCGGGTGGGTGGGAATTTCATCATTCCCCTGAAGATGATATTTTTGTGGAGCTCATGAATAATTTTTGTTTTGTATATCTTTTCTATAATCAGAGGTACGGTCAGCATCATGGTGGGCTGAATTTTCTGTAGCGCAGGAAGAAGCACACGCGCAACAGGTGGTTTGTCGAGATAATATATTGATCCGCCCTGAATGATGGGTATCAGAAATCCGATAGTAAATTCATATGCATGTGAAAGCGGCAAGATAGATAGAAGCCGGTCATCATAGTTAACATTCTGAATTTCAAGCGTAGCACAAGCATCATATACCAGATTTCTATGGGTAAGCATGACTCCTTTGGAATGTCCTGTCGTGCCTGACGTGTAAATAATCGAAGCGAGATCATCTTCTTTTACCTCCAGCTTGTCCAGTCCGGTTATCTTCATTGCAGCATCACGAAGTTTGATGAATTCTCTCTGTCCATCAAGAAGAATCTCGCGCAGCTTATCTTTTGCCAAATATGGTGGAGCTATGCTAAAATCTTCAATAATGAAGATCGTCTCAACATGTACAAGGGGGGCATCCTCGAATTTTGCATACTGATCCTTTGATATGAAGATCCCTTTCGCAGAGGAATGCCGCAGAATATGATGAATTTCGTTGGGATGGAAATCAGGCAGAATCGGGACCGCAACAGATCCCATAGCCGTTATAGCAAAATATGCTATTCCCCAGTTTGGCTTGTTCTCAGAGAGTATCGCTACTTTATCACCCGGCTGAATCCCTCGCTCTCTAAGCACTTTGGAGATGATCTTTACCTGTTCTCCAAACTCTTTGTAGGTTACTGATTCTGCTCCGACCATGCTCAATGCTTTTTTATTCCCATATCTCTCAGCACTTTCTTTTAACACTTCCTTGAACGTATAATGTTTTAATTCTTTCATCGTCATTCCTTTCTCAGTGAATTATTACTGCTGCTTGTACAAAATGAGATGTTGTATTAGAGTTCGCTTCAGTTTCACGTTTTTCTTTTCTATTTTCTTTGATTCTGAGGACTTTATCTGTCAATATAAATCTGTGGATATTTTCATGATAGAATTAAAATAAAAGAAAAACTTGAGGGTTTTTTCCGTTTTTTTCAATTTGATTTCAGAAATAATTAAACCAAAGAGTAGTATGCACATCAAAGAAAAGTAAAAGATAGGTGTATGGAAGCGGGTAGACTCGAGCAGCTTATCGAAGAAAATTATCAGAAGATCTTCATGTTGTCACTTAAGATGTTAAAAAACCGTGAAGATGCTGAGGATGCTACCCAGGATATTTTTCTCAAAGTGTATGAAAATATTGGTTCATTTCGACAGGAAGCTAAGTTCACAACATGGTTATACAGAATTGCACTCAATCATATTTACTATATGAATTCACGACGGTCCAAGATGTATGAGCAACAACCGAACAGCCATGAGATGCGAACAGAGCAAAAAGAAAACCCCTCTGATGTGCTTGCAGAAAAAGAACTTTTTAACGCACTTGAAAAAATCATTGAGTCGCTCTCCCCAAAACAGAAAGAAGTTTTCATTATGAGATACTATAATCAGCTTCCCTTCAAAGAGATTGCAAAGATATTAAAGCGGAGCATGGGAACAGTAAAGAGTAATTATTTTTTTGCGATGCAGAAAATTAAGGATGAGCTTGAACAAAAACAACTATTGGAATTTCAGGAGTAACTATGAAGTGTTTGAATAAGACCACTTTAATCGATTATATAAATAACGAGTTATCTGCACGAAAAATAAAGCAGGTCTCGGCGCATCTTTCCAACTGTGATACATGCCGTGCTGAACTTGTAAAATGGCAGAAGGTTCTACAAACGACTGAGGAATTCGTATCTCAAGATATTGCTGCACATCCCACTCCTCCACATGCACATATTATTCAGCGATTTGAGAAGTTACCTCAAAAGAAAAAATTATTCCGCTCCGTGGGTGAGCAATGGTTCAAGGTCTGGACTAAACCAGTAATTGTTACTGCCTGTGCTATTGCTATTACTGTAATGATATACATATTTTCACCGAGAACGACTCCCATTGTTCCAAATGATTATTACGTAATTGATAATGGAGTTAACACCGAAGCAGTTACCTTAAACGAAGATGCATTTGAACAACTTGAATCATATTATCTGCAGGAGATATATGAGAATGATGAACTCCGAAATGATATCCTCTATGGAGACTGGCAAAATTATGATGATCAGTTACAGAACCTTGAGGATGACGAGGTGGAAAACCTGCTACAAGAATTATATGGAGAAAAAATAACCTAACCTCAGGAGAAACCATGAAGACACAAAAAGTTATTGTTTTGCTATGTATGTTATTAGTTATAAGTTCGATTGCCTATGCCCAGCAATACCAGCCACACCCAATGGGAAAGCATAAAGAACTCATCACCCAATACCGTGACCTTGAAATGTTGAAAGCTCTTGATCTTACACAGGAAGAATCGCAATCAGCTCTTCCCATAATCAAAGATATCGATAAAAACAGAGAATCCTTTCATGAGAATCAGAACAATGTTCTTAACGAAATAGAGAAGGCGCTTGATGCCAAAAATTCGAAAGATCTCTCAAGACATATTGATAAATTTATCAAGGTACAGGTCGATTTTGAACAGGAGCAGTTAAAATTATACCAAAAACTCCGCAAGAATTTGCCAGAAGAAAAGTTTGCCCTTTATATTCTTTTCATGCGCCAATTTGGTAAGAAATTACAGGAAAAGATCCATTATATGATGGGGGATAAAACAAAGATGGAGAGAGCAAATCCCCAGAAACCGTAATTGTCTTATTGTCTGTTAATGTGTAGGTCAGAAAATTCTTTACTTTGAAACACGCTGACGGCCTTTCTTTTCATCAGTTCCAGTATCGCCAAGAAAAATGCAATGATTTCCCCCCTACCAGAATGCTTAATGAGATCAGAAAAAAGAATTTTCTTATGCGTTTTCAGAAGCTTTGTTAACTCTTCAATTTTTTTCTCAACCTTATATTCATCCAGTGATACACTTTCACTTACTTCCTGGGGTTTCTGAATAATATATTTCTGGAGCACCTTGATCAAATCATAAAGATCAACATTCTCCTGAGTGATCTCATAGTTTACTGCTGTCCGCTTGATCTCTGATTTCTCCTCGTCGTCAATAGAACGATAAAAATAATAACGATTCTCTTCTGCCAGATTTTGTAAAATTACAGAAGTTTCCTTCACTTTTTGATAGGCAAGAAGGTTATTCACTAGTTCAGTACGAGGATCTTCTTCCTCTTCTTCCACAGTTTTAGGAAGCAATGATCTCAGCTTGATTTGGATAAGTGTCGCAGCCATCTCCATAAATTCCCCTTCTAGAGAAATATTGAGTTCTTCAAGAATACTTAGATATTTAAGGTATTCTTCAAGAATAAAAGCGATGGGAATATCATAGATATCTATTTTGTGTTTTCTGATCAAGTAAAGAAGGAGATCAAGGGGTCCTTCGAAGTTTGGAAGTTTAATCTTATATTTATCTTTATCCTGATTCTCAACTGCCCGTGTTATAACTTCAGCCATTTATATCATCCTCCAATAAGAACTTTCATGAAAAATTTAATTGGAGGAAAAATTACATTACTAATTATATTTAACCCAGTAACACTACTTATGATAATAATCGCAAGGAACAGGATCATGCCTTTTCGTTCAAATTGTTGAAATTTGAAGTATAATTTGTCTGGTAAAAAAGCGGCGAAGATTTTTGATCCATCTAGTGGAGGAATTGGTATCAAATTAAAGATTCCGAGAACAATGTTGATGAAGATGGTATAGTATAATATAATCAAGAAAACATTCTGTGACCCTTGCATCATAGTGTTATTAAGAAAATTAAATAAGATGCTGAATGCAATCGCACTGATGAAATTAGCCATGGGACCTGCCAGAGAAACTAGTGCTGTATCACGTTTGAAATTCCTGAAGTTGTATGGATTTATTGGTACTGGACGCGCCCAGCCAAAAACAAAAGGCATCCGAGTTATAATTAACATTAATGGGAAAATAATTGTACCGAATGGATCGATATGCCTTATTGGATTAATTGTCAACCTGCCAGCTCTTTTTGCTGTATCATCTCCCAGCTTATACGCAGCGTAGCCATGAGAAAATTCATGGATTGTCAATGCGTACAAGATTGGGAATATCAAAATAAAGACCTGCTGAATTATGCTCATATATATGAAATGTACGATTGGCATAAGCTGGTGTCAATTTTTTCAGTTCGCTCTATATCCTAATAATGCAGTGGAATGAAGTAATGAAAATATTGACAGTAGAAATGCCTGTTTGGATTGTGGCTTAACACAAAAAATCAAGGTCTTAGAAAGGAGTCAGTGCATGCAATTACAACAGGCTTTCATAGCGACTGCAAAAAAATACTCCAAAGAATTTGCTGTATATGACCAGGCAACTGAACGCGACCTTACCTATGATAAAATGCTCATTGCATCTCTTATATTGTCTAAAAAATTCCATGCGTACCACGGAAATTATGTTGGTATAATGGTGCCGACTTCTGCAGGTTGCTTACTTTCTATAGTTGCATCACTCATGGCAGGTAAGGTACCTGTCATGATAAATTATTCTACTGGAGCAGCAGAAAATTGCGTGTATGCACAGGAAAAATGTAGTTTTAAGACGATCATTACCAGCAAAAAGTTACTGGAGAAACTTAACATCGAGTACGTTGATGGTATGGTTTTCATTGAAGATATAATGACTACAGTGACCACTGGAGATAAGATCAAAGCTGCGCTTCGTTCTAAGCTTCCTACTGGTTTGTTACAGAACTCTGTCCATCATGGAGATGAGGATGAAAATGCTGTCATCCTGTTTACCAGTGGAAGCGAGAAAGATCCCAAAGCAGTACAGCTTACTCATAAAAATATATTCCATAATATCAAATCCTGTACTGAAGTGTTTGAATTTTCTCATGAAGATACCTTTTTGGGAAATCTTCCCTTATTCCATGTTTTTGGGCTAACCACAAATCTATGGATACCTTTAATTGTGGGTGCTGCTATTGTCACGCATGCTAATCCCTTGGATTATAAAAAAATTGTTGATTCAATAAAAAAATATAAAATCACGATCATGATCGGTACTCCTGCGTTTTTTTACGGCTATCTGAAACGTTCTCAAGATGGAGATTTCGCAACAGTGCGTATTGCAGTTGCAGGCGCAGACAAGTTAACCTCTCAGATCAGAGAAGGATATCGAAAAAGACATGGCGTCGAGGTCCTTGAAGGATATGGAACTACTGAGACCAGTCCTGTTATCTCTGTTAACATTCCTGAAGCAAACAAACCAGGCAGTATTGGCAAACCAATTCCACGCGTGCAGGTTAAGATATTAGATAGAGAAACTGACGAAGAACTTCCTCGCGGCAAGGAAGGCAAGATCGTTGTCAAAGGTGACCTTGTGATGAAAGGCTATTATGGTGATCTTGAAGAAACCTCTCTTCGTATTCATAATGGCTGGTACGATACCGGTGATATGGGCATGCTCGATGATGATGGTTTCCTATGGCATCGTGGACGACTGCGAAGATTTGTGAAGATCGGTGGAGAGATGGTTTCTCTGGTAAAAGTAGAAGATACTCTCAATAAATATCTACCTGAAAATGTTGTGTGCTGTGTGGTCGATGTTCCCAACCCGACAAAGGGTGCTGATATCGTTGCGGCTATCACAACAGCAGAGGTTGATTTCAAAAAAATTAAGAAACAAATGGCAAAAGAGCTTCCCTCAATTGCGATACCAAAAGAATTCCATGTCATCGAAGATATTCCTATGATGGGAACAGGTAAGGTAAACTTCCGAGAGGTAGAGCAGATATGTAGGTCATATCAAGCAAATGGCAAGAAACTGCACTCATAAAGAAGTAAGGATGGTCAAAAACTGAATGGCAAAAATTAGAGAGCTGAAAGAAGCAAAGAAAGAACAGAAAATTAAGAAGAAATCTCAACTCAGGGAATGGATTGAAGCAATAATCTTTGCAGGTATTGCTGCGATCATTATTCGAACTTTTGTGATAGAAACATTCCTCATACCCTCAGAATCTATGGAAAGCACCTTCCTGAAAGGTGACCAGCTTATCGCAAATAAATTTGTTTTCTGGTTCCGAGAACCCAAACAGTTTGAATCGATCATATTCAAATTTCCCTTTGATCCCTATGATCCTCAACCTGAAGACAGATATACTAAACTAATACGTCCAATATACTGGGACAAGAAGAATTTCTTCTTCAAATTTTATAAACGTCGTGATTTCATTAAACGTATAATAGGCATGCCCGGAGATACTCTTCAGATTATAGATAAAAATGTGTATGTCAATGGAAAATATGTAAAGGAAGATTATGTGCAGCATACTGATTTTCGTATCATTCCTCGTGAGCAGGGACGGCTTTACATCAATAATGAATACATGGGTAGCAGGGATAATTTCGGTCCTCTCGTGGTTCCGGATAGTGCATATTTTGTTATGGGTGATAACCGTGACAATAGTAATGATTCACGCTACTGGGGTTTTCTTGAGCGAGAATACATAAAAGGCATCCCGATGATCATTTACTGGTCAATGGGAGATCATCATAAAATACGCTGGAACAGAATACTGAAAATCCCAAAATAGTTCTGAAAGATCAGTTTTCTGTCATTATCAGTGAAAGAAATATCTCTCTACGTTCACATACCCTTTTGTGTAAAAAAGTGTAGCTACTGTAACTTCTACTCCATTCCATATACGTCAGATCTTGCAAATGAATATCTGTCAGCACTTATTAGAGAATTGGATGAGTATAAAGATAATGAATATTTTGTCAGCTCGGTCTATCTGGGTGGAGGAACTCCATCACTACTGTCTTTTTTTCAGCTTGTTCCACTCATTTCGGCAATAGGTCGTGCTTTCAAAATTGATAAAAACGCTGAAATCACTCTTGAGGCAAATCCAGCCATTATCAATCTAGAAAAAGCCCAAGATTGGAAGACACTCGGTTTCAACAGAATAAGTATCGGTGCACAATCCTTTAATGATAACGAATTGAAGGTTCTTGGAAGATGTCATTCTGCAAATACAATTGGTCGCTCAGTTGATCTTGTTAGAAAGTATTGTACAGAAAATGTATCTCTGGATCTTATGTACGGTATACCACAGCAGACTTTTGCGAGTTGGAATAATAGTCTGAAATCTGCACTCGATCTCAAACCCACTCACTTATCCTCCTATTGTCTCAGTCTTGAAAATAATACGCCACTGTTCATCTCTCAAAAAAATCATGTTTTCCCTTCAGAGAAACAGCAGCAGGGCATGTACTATATGATGAAATCAATGCTGGAAAAGAATGGTTTTATTCATTATGAAATATCAAATTTCTCATTACCTGGTTATCATTCGCTTCATAATGATTCTTACTGGCTGGGGAATGAATATATTGGCTTAGGTGCCGCGGCTCATTCATTTTTTAATATGACAAGGATTGAGAATATTTCTGATGTTGAACGTTATATAGTCCGTATGCATAACAATCAATCCATAATAACGCACCAAAAGAAAATCAATAATAGAGAATACATCTCCGATTGTATATTTCTTGGACTGCGCCGTTCGGAAGGAATCGATCTCTCTGAGTTTAGAAATCGACATGATTTTGATATAGAACATGAGTATAAAAAAGTGTTAGAAAAATTTATGAATTCCGGATATTTGACAATCGAACACGATCATCTTAAACTAACAAGAAAAGCATTATTCGTTTCTGACGAAGTAATAAGCGAGTTTGTATGATAAAAAAAATAATTACTCTGATCTTCATTCTTATTATACCTGTAGCAATATGCGCTGAAATTCTTATTCCAATGGATTTTTCACAGAGTGACCATCTGAAAGCCTACGGTGTGGTATACAAAGCTCTTGAATCTGGCTACGACGGCAAATGGCTTTTGAACTATCGGGGAGGTTCTTTTATTATTCCCGAAAATGATCAATTGGAAGGGCTATGTAAATTAAAGGGAGTTTCCTACGAAAAGATTTCACCCATGGAGTGGTTGAGCATAGAGCAGACTATAGATAAATCCAACATGGATGTAGTCTATCTGGAAAAAGCACCAAAGATTGCAGTCTATACATTACCAGAAAGTAGGGCAGGTCAATTACATGGCTTTGCCGGAGAGCCCTGGGACGATGCAGTGACACTGGCACTGACGTATGCCGAGATACCTTATGAAACAGTTTACGACACAGAAGTCCTGCAAGGAAAGTTGGAAGAGTACGACTGGCTCCATCTTCATCATGAAGATTTTACTGGACAATTCGGCAAGTTCTATGCTGGTTTCAGAAACACAAACTGGTATAAAGAGATCGAGCAGATCGATAATGAACTGGCAACAAAACTCGGTTTTGATAAAGTCTGGAAACTCAAACAGGCAGTGGTTCAGATGATCCGTGATTATGTTAAGAATGGTGGGTTCATGTTTGCAATGTGTGCTGCCACAGATACGTACGACATTGCGCAAGCAGCATTTGGTATCGATATCTGTGATACTCCTTTTGATGGAGATCCGATGGATCGAAATGCGGAAAACAAACTCGACTTTGATCGCACTTTTGCTTTTGAGAATTTTACGCTTGTAAAAAATCCTTATGAATATGAATTCTCAAGTATTGATGCCAGTAACTATGCACAAATAAGAGGTGCAGAAGCGGATTATTTTACTCTCTTCCAATTCTCTGCAAAATATGATCCTGTTCCCACCATGCTCACCCAATGTCATGTAAATGTAGTGAATGGCTTTCTTGGTCAGACAACATCCTATCACAAAGAATATATCAAAAAAAGTGTTATTGTATTAGGTGAGGTTGAGGGTGCAGATGAAGTCAAGTATCTGCATGGTAATTTTGGGAGGGGTACTTTCACTTTCTATGGAGGTCATGATCCTGAAGATTATCAACACAGGATTGGCGACCCTCCCACACTCCTGGAACTCCATAAAAACTCTCCCGGCTACCGGCTGATACTTAATAATATCCTGTTCCCTGCTGCAAAAAAGAAAAAATTAAAGACATAATCTATCCCCTTTCTGCCTTATCAGATGCTCTTGAATCATCTCGTTCATAATCCTCTTTACTCTTTCTTCATCTTTTTGAAGATGGTTACATATTTCTTTGATAGAAAGCGATTGCATATTCAACAGGATCTCCAGAATTTTTCCTCTGAGCTGCCTGTCTGAGCCTTCAAATTTTGATTGTCTTCGATAATGCTTACTTTTCTTGCTGAGATTCCCTATTTTTTCTTTTATATTACTCCCATAGTCCATCAAAGCAGAATACCATTCTCGCGGTTTTTCCTTATCTAAGACTTGTGCTGCAATATCGAGAAGTTCTTTTTCATCGATGCTTTTTCTATCTTCAAAAAAATGGTGAATAAGCACAGTTCGAATATTTGTTTCCAGGAAGACCGTTGGTTTATTATAGGCAAATGCTGCTATAGATCGTGCAGTTGCATTTCCTATACCTGGTAATTCTTTAAGTTGTATTATTTTATTGGGAATGATTCCATTAAACTTTGCCTTAATGATTTTGGCAATCTCATGAAGCCATTTTGCACGTCGATTGTAACCGAGTCCTTTCCACATTTCAAGTACATTTCTAAAAGATGCTTTGGCAAGTGTTTGGATATCAGGAAATGCATGTAAGAAAGCATTATATTTTGTTATTACTCTTTGTGTTTGAGTCTGCTGCAACATGAGTTCTGAGACGAGGATACAATAAGGATCCTCTGTTTGACGCCATGGGAAATCCCGTTTATTCTTTCCGAAGTATTCGTATACTACTTTGCGGAAATCAGCTATTTGTTCCTGCGTTAATTTCATGAGAAGGTTTTGTCCTCTTTTTCCTCACCGCGATATGAATTTCAGTATACATCCAGAACACACCACTCCCAAGTAAAATACCAAAGATCGCTCCACCAATGACATCCAATGGATAATGTACACCCACATAAATTCTTGAAAATCCAATTAGTGCTGCAAAAGTAAAAAAGTAGCAAGCGTATTTGTTGTAAAAAAAGGAAAAAACAGTTGCTGCCGTAAACATGTTCATCGAATGATTTGATGGAAAAGAGAATGAAGCTTTGTATCCTTTAAGAAAATTTCCTCCTTCAATAAAAAACTCTGGATGGCAAGGTCGAAAACGTCCAACCAGCGGTTTAATAATTCTATACGCAATAAGATCGGAAAGAACAATTGCAACAACCACAACTCCCAACACGACAAGTGCTTTCCTTTTCTCCTTGATAAACAAGAAAATCAGCGCAATTGTAGCAATGATCAGCCAGTTTCGTGGTTCAGTAATAAAAGGGAAAACAACATCAAATACAGGATTAGCGATAGATTTATTGAAAAAGAGAAAGAGTGCTCTATCAATGTCAACAATGAGTGCCAGCATGAAGCAAACGAATCTTAATTAATCTGGCACTGTTTGATCACTGCATATTGTGATGATATTGTTGCAGTATCTTTAAAATGAGAGTTTGCGCTTTCTACTTTCTCTGAAACCAGTTTTGCCTGTACTGTCTTTCCTGCAAGATCGGTAAATTTATCTGCTGGAATGGTATAACTTCCAGTCTCTACGCTATCCTCTGGAACATACACCATGTTCACACCACTGCCTGATTGATCATCATAACTGAACTCTATCCATACATTGTCGTCTGGTATTATATCTCCCCATGTTACCTGAATGCTGTCCGTATGGCTGAAAGTTGCTGGAATATTGAATGTATGAAGATCCTGATGCTGAGTTCTAATAATTGAGTCATATTCGACTCCGTTACTCATTATAACTGTAATGGTATATTGAGTGTTCTGGTAGATTGGATAATCACCAGTAGTTTCATAATATGGTCCACCGGTAATATAATACTCAACATGCATATGAGTTCCATTGACAGACACACCACCATCTTTGATCTTCACCAGATTTAAATTCTTATCAAAAAGATGCGCAATAGCTTCTCCCTTAAGTGTTTTTGCATTATCATACGTTCGTTCCACAATAAGCGTGGGCGAAATTTTGGATGGATCATTCAGTGGTTCATCAGAAAGAGGTGAATCACAGTTCGTAAGAAAAAATGTTAAAGACAAAAAGGTAATTCCCATCAAAATTTTTAAAAGATTTTTCATTGCTTCTCCATAATACTTTGATATAACCAATTTTAATAAAATTTACAAATTACTCGTCAAGATTATTAGTTTATGTTGAATTTATAAATTCTTTGACAAATAAATTTCTTGAATTAGATGACCTTCAATGAAAGAAAAATTTCATAAATTTAAAGCATCCTGGTTCTATTATGTATTCCAGAGCTTAATAGCCACACTTTCCATTTTTCTCGTTCCCCTGATACTACGATTCAGCAATGCAATCGATCGCTTATATTGGAGCAACAGTATTTATCATTTTTGCCATGCCGAATAGTGTTACTGCGAGACCACGGAATGTAATTGGGGGACATTTAACCGGATTACTCTTCGGCTCGGTTTTTTCTTTCATTCCATTTGGTTCTTTATATGAAGAGATGTTCCTGCTAGCACTTGCTGTTGGATTTTCGATGTTCGTAATGGTAGTGATGGATACGGAAAATCCTCCTGCATGAGGAACTGCCCTAGGTATTGCGTTGCTGGGTTTTTCATGGAATGTCGCACTGACGTTGATTGGATTGGTCATTCTCCTTTCTGTCATACATGTCGTTTTTAAAAAGCATATAAGAGATCTTATATAAAATCTGTTTTATTTGACAGGATTTATTTCATATAATTTCCTCGCATTACATAGCGTGATATATAAGGTGCATTCGTGAGCGCATTTGCGCAATTCAAAAAGGGAATCTCGTGCAAAACGGGAGCGGTCCCCGCCACTGTAAGCAGTATTCAAGCAAGAAAACGTCACTGATCCCGATCAATCGGGAATGGGAAGGCATTCTTTTTTCTGCTGTGAGCCAGGAAACCTGCCTTGTATATTTCGAATAATTATTTTTCGGTGGAAAGAATAATGCTCATTCTGTAGAGCCCAATTTCCACCGAGATTGGGTTTTTTATTTATGAAAAAATTGCTCCTCCTTTTACTGCTTTTAATTTTCGCAAGCTGCAGTTCATCAGAACAGGATCTCAAATCTGCAGATACTGGAATCATTATCCTCTCTCCGGAACTTGCAGAAATCGTGTGTGCACTGGATGGAGAAAAGTACATTTGTGGTGTTACAAGAGAGTGCAATTATCCGACATCACTTAAGGACAAAACAATTGTAGGGAGTTTTAGCTCACCAAATATCGAAAAAATCGTTGCTTGTAATCCTGACTTTGTGCTACTCTCAGGTATGGAGCAGGATATGATTTGTCGTTCGCTGATGAGTCTTGAAATCGAGGTTCATCAATATTTCCCAAACTCTCTTGATTCCCTTTACCAGACAATTCGTTCAATTGGCAAACTGCTTGATTTGCCGTCTCGGGCTGACTCACTTGTACACGTTATGAAAGATGAGGTCAATTCCCTTCCAGAGCATAATCATTCACCTTCAATTTTTGTCGAGATCTATCATTCTCCACTTATGACTGTCTCTGATGATTCCTTTGTAGGAGACGTCCTAAAATATGCTGGAGTAACAAATATTTTCCCCGATCTTCCCAGAGAATATTGTGCTGTCTCTTCTGAAAAAATAGTCGAGAAAAACCCAGACATTATACTGCTCACCTATCCAGGAGTTACTTTCCAAGATGTCAAAGAGCGGCTTGGTTGGGATTCCATAAATGCCGTAAAGAATGGAAATATTTACACGACTGCTGATATCGATCCAGATATCATACTTCGAGCTGGTCCTCGTATAACAGAGGGTATTCTGGCACTTTCAAGCATTACCTCTCAGCTATGAATAAAAATGCAGTGATCCCGTTATCTGTAATAGGTTTAGGAGTTATTATCCTTCTTGCACTTCAATTTGGCAGCAGCGCTATACATATCTTTTCAATGACAGAAAATGCTGAAAATATACTTTTTAATATTAGAATTCCCAGGATCATGCTGGGATTGGCTGCGGGACTCGTGCTTGCCACAAGTGGTGGCGTGCTGCAGGGAATGCTACATAATCCTCTTGCAGAGCCTTATCTTCTTGGAATTTCATCCGGTGCAGCCCTTGGAAGTATCGCAGGGCTGCTTCTGAGAAAGATCTATCTCATGCCCCTTTTTGGATTTGCCGGAGCACTCCTCTCAATGCTACTTGTTTGGAATATTGCACAGCAACAACGATATGTAGATAAGACAAAACTCATCCTTTCTGGCATAATCGTTAACATGTTCTTTTCCGCGATCATTGCACTGCTAATGAGTATTTTCCGACAGGATCTCTCACAGATATTTTCTATTCTCATGGGCAATCTTGGGTATATGTTCTCCAGTTCAAATATTTACTTGCTCTGGGTCATTATCCTATGTGCCGTTTCAGGTACGATTATTTTGAATATATACGCCCTTCGACTGAACGTGCTTTCACTTGGAGACTACTCTGCAACCTCACTCGGAGTGGATGTATATAAAACCCGAAAAGTACTTTTCGTCCTCACATCATTTCTTGTAGGAATAATCGTAGCTTTTGTCGGTATAATCGGATTTGTTGGACTTATCATTCCTCATATCTCCAGAATGATGGTGGGTTCCAATAATAAACTTGTCCTGCCTTTAGCTGGCATACTTGGAGCAGGCTTTTTGATTTTTTGTGATACAATTGCCCGTTCGATTCTTGTTATCGAACTACCTGTTGGAGTAATTACCGCTCTCTTTGGAGCACCATTTTTTGTGTATTTATTAAAGCGTAAATAAACCGTTCTTTTGCTGAAGTATAGTGTGTAGATGAGCGTGAAATAATCAAACCAACGCTATTTTAACCTTTCCGATATTCGGAAATTTTTCCATACGCTCCATTATCTCATGCTTAAGATCATCAAGAAATCCATCGTCTTTGCTGATTGCCAGTTCGATAACTACGTTGTTCTGTTCATCAATGCCAATATATTTTACCAGTTTCAGACTTACAATGTCAACGCCAACTTTACCGTAAATAACTTTCTGTAGAGCTTTTTGGATATTCTTTTTCGTAAGACTTTCATCAAATTCCTTACCGAGATTCTTCTTTTCCCAGTTCTTAATGGCTGATCGAAGGGCATCCACTGCAAGAACTGAGCAATGCATCTTCACTGGTGGGAGTCCACCGAGTTCTTCTGCTGCCTGTTTCCAAGTGATATGCTTTGCCTCTTCAATTGTTTTTCCGAGAGCAAGATCTGTGATAATCGATGCGGTTGCAATGTTCGATGCGCAACCATAAGATTGGAATTTTATATCCTCAACCTTCTGCGTTTTGGAATCTACCTTCAAATAAACAGTGAGCTGGTCACCACATGCGGGACTTCCCTCAGTGGCTTCAGCATCTGGATTATCTAGTGAACCAACATTGTGTGGATTCTTGAAATGCTCTATCACAAGTTCTGAATATTTGATAGCCATTATGACTCCTTTTTACCCAGCGGACTTCTTCTTCGTAGTTCTGCAACTGTTTTTTCTAGCACATCCACTGTGCGAAGAATACCTTCTCTGGTTACAAACCGATCAATGGTAAATCGCACCGATCCGTGGGATTCCTCGTGTGTTCGTCCAGTGTTCATAAAAATGTAATTAGGTTTTAGATTCTGTGAGGAACAAGCTGATCCTGTCTCGACATGAATATTCTCGAAATCAAGCATCATCATGATCGCTTCACCTTCGATATATCGAAATGTTACATTCAAATGTGCAGGACTTCGCTCACCAATTGGGGGACCATTAAGTACAGAGTCAGGAATACGGGACATAATCTGATCGTACAGTATCTTCTGCAACTCTCGATAATGCTCAATCTTCTTATCAAAATTTTTAAATGCAAGCTCTACTGCTTTTTCTGTTCCGACAATTCCCGGAATATTTATCGCACCAGGTTTTAGTTTGAAAACTCGGGTGATGCCAAATTGTGTTTGCGTAATCTTCGTTCCCTTTTTGAGGTAGAGAATTCCATTCCCTTTTGGACCATTGATTTTATGTGCAGAGATAGAGACCGCATCGATACCCATATCCTGCACGTCGACAGGTATTTTTGCGTATGCCTCACAGGAATCCATGAAAAGATAGATCTTCTGTTCTGCTTCATCCAGAATCCTTCTTATTGCTTTTGCATCCTGAACTGCCCCGAGAATATGATTCACATGAGTAAATGCAGCAAGCACAGTATCGGGGCGAATCGCATCCCTTAACTCATCAAGATCAAGGTACCCATCTTTATTTGCAGAAATATAAGTCCCCTCAAAGCCGTACTTCTCTAATCCTTGGAATACTGCAAGTACCGATGGATGTGAAACTGTAGAGCATATAAAATGCTTTCCTCGATCCTTGTTTGCTTGCATGATACCCTGAATGGCAAGGTTATTAGCATCAGTTCCACCACTTGTAAAAGTGATCTCTTCTGACTTCGCATTCAGGGTTTTTGCAACAGTTTGCTGTGCTTGCTCGATAACTTCTGCGATTTCTGTACCTATGCTCGTGAATGAGCCTGGATACCAGTACTTATTTGTGAGAAAAGGCATCATTGCTTCAAGTACTTCGGGGGCAAGTTTTGAGGTCTTACAGCTGTCGAGATAGACTTCTTTTTCGCTCATACTACATCGTTATTTTTGTTTTTTTAGAAAGTCAGCAAGCGTATAGGTCTCAAGGAAATTATCAATATGAGAATTGAAATCATTCCAGAAATCCTGAAAGGTACACTGGTCGATGAATTCGCAAAGTTTTTGGCTTTTGCGTTCTTCACAGCTGTGAATATGAGTGCGACCATCCACTGCACCAATGATATCCTTCACGGTGATCTTTTCGGGCTCACATGCCATAACATAGCCACCTTTTCTTCCTTTTGTTGCCTTCAGAATTCCTGCATTCTTAAGTTTTCGGAACAATTTCTCAAGATACTTATTAGGAATACTTCTTGCTTGTGCGATCTTGTAAACAGAATAGGGTTCGTTATTACCCTTTATTGCAAGCTCCTGAAGAGCACGCAAGCTGTAGTCTGTGTCAATCGATATTTTCATAGCGACTCCTTTTTATTTAATATGTTAAACATACATTGCAAGTATGATTATGTCAAATAATATCTTACAAATTTCGGAATTATTTTTTTCTTTTAATCAAAAGTCAGTACTAAAAAATATAACCTTATCGGTTTCTACCAATGATTTCATCGGATTGATCGGCCCAAATGGCGCAGGTAAGTCAACACTCCTGAAGTGCATTACTGGTTACCTGTATAATTATTCAGGAAAGATATTCATTTTGGACAAAGACCAACGTAGCATTGAGCCAAAAGATAGGGCAAGAATTATCGCAGTTGTGGTTCAGCAACCACAATATGAATTTGATTTTACCGTTCGTGATGTGGTTCTGATGGGGAAATACCCCTATCTTGAGTTCTGGCAAAATTATTCATCGCAGCATGAACAAGAAACAGACATACTCCTTGCTGAGCTTGGCATTGATCATATAGCATGCCGTCATCTTAGTGAATTAAGCGGTGGTGAATTCCAGATGGTCATGATCGCCCGGGCATTGAACCAAAACACTCCTATTCTCCTTTTCGACGAACCTGCCTCTCACCTGGACATCCACAATCAGATAGAAATATTCAGACTGCTAAAAATACTTAATGAAAAGAAGCACAAGACCATCATCGCAGTCTCACATAACATCAATCTTGCAGCAGAATTCTGTGACAGGATCATGATCTTGAACAATGGAGAAATTATTCAAATCGGAAATACTGAAGAAGTACTACTGAAAAACGAACTCAAAAATATATTTCATGTTCCGATCGAAGTCGTAAAAAATCCTTTTACTGGCAAGCCCAATGTGCTCTATAATTATACTTCGGAGAACGATGAAGCGTAAATTAATTTACCTGATCCTCTTTTACCTTGTACCTTCGATGATATATTGTGTGATACATTCAAAGGTTGGTGGACAGATCAGGTCTGCAATAAATGATCGTTCTATCCCCTATGTACGCATTGAAATAATAAAAACCGGAGAGACCCTTCTTGCTGATGAAAAAGGATACTTTACACTTAGAAAAGACGCTAATAATGAATCTCTAGAAATACTTATCTCAACGATTGGCTACAAGGAAAAATATGTAGTGCTAGATCCAGAAGTCCGATATAATGTTATTACTCTAGATCCTAAACCGATAATAATACCCGGCATTACCATCAAAACAAAGAAAGACAACGTGTTGACATTATCTCAGGCTAATATTTCAGTTATTCTACCGAAAAATTCTGATGATTTGGATACAGCAGAATTAATAGCCCTACATGCTGATATCATTCTTGAAGAAGATGCAATGGGTGAGAAAACCATACGATTTATGGGATATGAAACACGTCATGTTGCTCTTATGATAGACGGGGTAAAGGTAAATAATCCAGCCATGAATTCAGTTCAGTCAATCCCTCTTGAGCAGATTGATCATATTGAAGTTCTGTCGAATAATGCATCTTCATCAGCCGGTAATTCAGCAATGGGCGGTGCAATCAATTTCGTGACAAAAAAGCCATTGGGAAATTTTTCTCAGGATGTACTTATTTCCACAGGTAGTTGGGATAATTATTCGACAAACCTTCAAACAAATATCACACTGGGGAGGCTTGAAAATCTCATCAACATTTATGGACACAAGGCCAAGAATGATTTTATTTACCATAATCGCCAGGAAAATAACGATATAAATCGCACAAATAATGATATTGTCGAGGGCTCCATTTCATCAAAAAGCACCCTTGAGGTCGGCAAAAACATCTCCTCTACACTGTCACTTCAATGGTATAACGCAGAAAGGGGAATTCCGGGGCAGACAACTGACTATATGTGGTTCGAGAACGCACGGGCACGTGCCTCAAGAATTACATTTAAAGAAAATTTATTCATTGAATCAGGTGATAACCACCATGAATTCTTGCTCTCCTACCAGCAATCAAACAGTCATTATATAAATACTATCGACAACCCTTTTTATGAATATGACTCAGAAAATCATTCTGGTATTTTTGATATGACCTGGAAATTTGACCACCTTATTGGTTCAGGTTCTTCACGAATGAAAACTGGATTTCGTCATGAAGTCTATTCATATAAGGATCATCTGAATCCATCCCAATCCATACATTTGAAGGTACGCAATAATATCTTTGCATCCTACGAAAGTTCGATCCCGATTCATTTACTCAAAGAGAATATTTCTTTAATACCTTCATTACGTTTCGATAAACTAATGCAAGCTCAATCATTTTTATCATCCGGTTTAGCAATCGAGATCCCACATAATCCAGATGAACTACAAGTGATAATTTCAGCAGGGAATGCCTATACAATTCCTGAATTCACCTCTCTTTTCTGGAAAGGTGACTCGCGCGTTCAAGGAAATCCTGATCTCAAACCGGAACGATCCATTGGCGGAAAAACGAGTGTTTCATGGAATTCACACAAATTTTCTTTGAAACTATCAGGATCGTATGATTGCATCGAGGATCTTATCTATTGGTTCAGAAGCGCAATGGGTGTCTGGAAACCGGAAAATCTTACTGATGCTGAGCTGTATGGTTTTTCCGGCTCGGTTGAATGGTCTCCCCTCGAACAGCTTTCTTTTTCAGTGACCGGTTCTAAGATCTTTCCCATAAATAAAACTACTGATAGCGATCATTATGATAAGTATATTCCGCATAATCCACTTCATAAATTAAGGCCTGAAATAAAAGTATCGCTTCTTCCTATTGAACTGCGTCTTTCAGTTACTAATCTCGGTAAACAGTATGATAATTTCAGCAACACAGTTATTGTTGATGGCTATACTGTTTGCAACGCAGTAATCTCTTATCATGCAGACTTATCCAATAATTATTCATTACAAATACATACTGGCATTCGAAATCTTTTTGATGACTCGTATGAAACATCACGGAATATTCCAGCACCTGGTCGAAGTTTTGAATTTTCATGCAAACTCATATTTCAATAGAAAGGAATGAATGACAAAATTTCATACTCTCTTATTTTTTATTATCATATTTACTCAGCTTAATGCACATGACGTTTTTATTGTAAACAGCAATGATGAAACCCTCTCCAGATACGATACTGAAACAGAAGTACTAGAAAATCACATTCTCCAGCTCGGTCAGTATGCCAACCAGATCGTTGTTCAAGAAGACAGATCATATGTCGTCAACTCGGGTGTTCATAACATTCAAATAATCGATCTTGAAACAGTCTTCACAACCGGTTATATAAACTGTCCGAACGGTTCGAATCCTTACTGGATGGTGTTGCATCCAGATGGGGAAAAAGCTTATGTAACAGGTCTTTTTACCAATAGTGTTTATGTTCTCGATCTTGTGAACAAAAATGTTTCAAATACTATTTCTGTTGGCTCAGTGCCCGAGGGTATGATCCTTTTCAATGAAAATTTATATGTCATGAATTCATCGTATGGCTCAAGTACTGGAACTGTTTCAGTTATAGATATCAATTCTGAAATCGTAACGAACACGATCCCTGTTGGTAATAATCCTCAATTTGGAGCAGTGGATGCACTCGGTCGTTTACATGTTGTATGTACAGGTAATTACGGCTACACAAGCCCTGCTGTTTGGGGTAAAATTTATGTAATAAACACGAACAATTATTATGACATAACTATCCTTGATATTGGAGGTTCGCCAACCAAGATCGCTATTCATCCAAATGGCACTGCGTATCTTGCCGATGGCTTCGGGCTTGGGTATATGGCATACAATTCTCTTGATCTGTCCATCATACATTCATCATCAGAACTCTGGGCAAGTGGCGGAAGTTTTATAAAAATTGATGACGACGGCACATTATATCTCGGTGACTCAATGGATTGGATCAATAATGGACGGTTGTATATCTATTCAGAATCTGAAGAGCTTCTTAATACACTCACTGTCGGTGTTAATCCCCAGGATGCTGGATTCTACTATCCGGGTGTTGGTGTAGATGTGCCACCGCAAGAAGAAATAACTGCATGCAATTATCCGAATCCCTTCTCGAACTCGACAAAATTATCGTTTTCTTTAACCACTAATTCACACGAATTATCTTCAATAGAAATTTACAATATTAAAGGACAAATGATAGAGCAATTAGGAATTAGAAATTCGGATTTAGAAATTTCTTATAACTCTTCATCACATTCATACTTTTGCCAAGTGACTTGGAACGGCGAAGACAATCATGGTAAAAAAGTTCCCAATGGTGTTTATCTTTACAAAATAATCGCTAATGGAGTAGAAACTGCATTTCATAAAATGATATTATTGAGATAATATGAACTATACAGAATTCATAGAAGAAATATTCGCAAAAACTGCAACCGATCGTAAGATCGAACTCACGCGTATAAAAGCGTTTCTCGACTCAATTGGTAATCCTGAAAAGAAGATACAGGGCATACATGTTGCCGGAACGAACGGCAAGGGTTCGACCTGCGCAGTTATCGAATCGATCCTGCATGCACATGATTTCTCAGTCGGGCTCAACACCTCACCGCATCTTGTTGATTACAAAGAACGGTTCAGAATCAACAAACAGGAAGTCGAACCCGAAGAACTTCTCAATCTCTACTTTACAAGAAAAGCAGCACATGATACATTCGATACGACCTATTTTGAGATTTCAACTGCTATTGCTTTTGAACTTTTCTATAATCAGGGGTTGGATTTCTCGATCCTTGAAGTTGGACTGGGGGGTCGACTCGATGCCAGTGTGCTTCTTAATGCGGTTATAACCGTTATAACAAATATCGAATATGATCATACAAAATCCTTGGGTAAGACCCTGCCAAAAATAGCTGGTGAGAAAGCAGGCATTCTCAAAAAGGGCATTCCACTTGTTCTTGGCACAACACGTCCTTCAGCAAGAAAAGTAATACTCAGAAAAGCAAATGAACTCTCCTGCCCGGTCGTCGAATACGATAAGGTCGTTACCCTTTCCAACGAGCGATACGATGAAGACGGAGTTTATTATGACATCTCAATTACGGCTTATGATGTTAACTTTAAAGGAATTCACTGCAACCTTGCCGGGAAACACCAGGTTGGTAATACTGCGCTTGGAGTTCTTGTGTGTGCGGTGCTAGCGAAATATTATGGATTTGTACTTGATGAAGAAAAAACCAAACATGCGTTTGCTTCTGTTGTGTGGAACGGACGCCTGCAAAAAGTGGGGACTAATCCGACAATACTTCTTGATGGCGCACACAATCCTGCAGGAATGAAACAGCTTGTGCATAACCTTAAAGCTATATATTCGTATGACCGGCTTATTGCGGTGATCGGTATTCTCTATGATAAGAATATTCACAAAATGATAAAGACACTCGCAGAAGTAGCCGATGCCTTTGTTATAAGCAAGTCACAATCCCACAGAGCAGCTCCGGTCAAAACACTGGAAAGAGAAGTAATGCGAACGGGAAAAAAGTACTATTCCAAACCTGACAGTATTTCCGCATTTCAACACGCCAAAGCAATCGCACGTAAAAATGATCTCATCTGTGTGTGCGGTTCGTTATATACTATTGGTGAGGTGCTGGGGTATTGTAATAAGATCGAATAACACACACCGGTTCGCAAGCTGGTAGACCACCCTTATTTATAAAGATGATAAAATTTTCCTTTACAAATTTTTCATCCTGTTTTCTTTTCTATATGAGGTAACCATGAAACGAAAAGACGATAAAGGTTGTTTGAAAGTGAGGAGTACTCATAAATATCGAATACTATTAATTTTTACTATTTCAATATTACTTTTTGGATGTTTTGAGCCGTGGTATCCTATAGTAGAAGACTGGTTATGTACAATAAATATTAATGGTACAAGTTTAAAATATGTCAGAGAAGACCATGGATATTTCTTTCAATCACCTGATTTCCAGACACTGCTTGAATTTTGGAATAATAAAATTTACTCGGTTGATATCAATAATCCTTTATACAAAACCCTTCTGATAGATTTTGGAGTTGAGCCGCTCTATGAAATAGACTATTCGTATTTTTCAAATACCATGCTTACATATAGGCATGATAGAGAAATATATACATTAGATATAAATTCTAAAGATACGACAAGATTAACATTCAACGGTGAAGAAATGGTAAACTGGGCTCCTACGATCTCTTATGACGAGACACTTATTGCTTATTCCACTTCCATACTTGACTCACAGGCAACAATTGTATTGATGAATTCAGATGGGACTGATAAACGAACTATAGTTGAATATAGTGCAGTTGATACATCAAGTCATTACACAAGTACTATTGTACTTTGGAATTTAAGATTTGTTCGAAACGACAGTATATTAATCTATATATTTTCAGGTACTACAAATATTCAATTTCCAAATGGAATATACTCTGTTTCTATAGATGGTTCAGATAAACATTGCATATATGAGGATGTGGACCTATATTATTATGAAATTTCGCCAAATAGAGAATTTATTTTCTTTATAGGTAACGGATACCTGCATAGGATCAACATCGATGGAAGTGACCATCTTTTGTTAGCCGAAACCTTAACAAGAGATATTTATCCGTGTGTGTCTCCAAATGGAGAAAAATTATTCTATACATCAGACTGCTTTCCATATATAATAAATATCGATGGCACGAATAATTATAAGTTATTAGATAAACAAACGTTGTGGACATTAACTTTTGGAAAGACTGTTTTTTTTCTGAATGATTCTAAAATATTAATCGAATTATTCAAACAGATTAATTAATAAATTCCCTGCCCTCTCCTTCATGAAGGAGAGGGATTCAGGGTGAGGATTTTCTTATTATAAATTCTTCGCCTGGTTTTCCTTAAGATTTGGATCAAGTACTGTTTTGAAACTCTTGCCTGTAATACTTTTATATACAAACTCGATCATGAATGACAATCCGAGCATCACGACGAGTACCCAGATATTGGACGGCATTGTTTTGGCTGTCTGCCACACAAGTGCAAAGAGTGCAATGAAGCATACGATCGCTCCAATAAGAGAGATGAACTTCTTGCTATTGGTGCTTTTTGCCAGCATTACATTTGAGATATTCACAAATCCGAAGATCAGCAGAAATCCTGCACTTCCCATTGTGGATATACTTGAAAGGTCGAAGAAGTTTGCAACCAGCAGCGTAACTCCGGCAGTAATAAACAGTCCTTCCATGTTCTGCTTTCCCCATACTTTCTTTTCGAGTACTTTAGGAAGTTCTCCGTCTTTTGCAATAATATAGCTTACTCGCGATGAGCCGTAGAGTGTTGCATTTACCGCAGAGGCTGTGGCAAGAAGTGCTGCAATGGTAATGAGTACAAATCCAAATTGTCCGAGGAATGGTTTGGCAACTTCAGCAAGAATGTAATCTCTATATTTTGCAACTTCGGCAAGATTAGTAATATTGCCCACTGTGATCATACCAATAACTATGTAGAGAATGATAACAAAAATTACTGCAGTGAAATATGCTCTTGGAATGATCTTCTTCCGGTGCATGACCTGGTTTGCTGTATTCGCGATGAGCTCGAAACCTTCATATGCCACAAAGATGATCATGCCGCCTGCAATGAGCGGTATAGTGCTGACCCATTTATCGGGCATAAAATTTGCCACCTTGATCGTGGAGAAACCCATTATCGTGAAAAACAGAAGTATGAGTATTTTTATTCCGACGATCCATGTCTCGGCTCGTCCTACTGCTTTTGATCCGATCACATTAAGAAACATGAAAATGACGATCACGCCGGAGATACACACATGCTTCATCAGCACATGGATCGCTTCCGGGAAAAAGGTGCTGGCATAGCTTCCAAAAGCATAGGAATATAATGAAAGCATGACCACATAACTAATCCACAAAAGCACATTCATCCCTCCAGTGAAAAATCCCGGTTTAAATGCCTGGTTGATGAACTCGACGGTTCCACCTTCGCTCGGATAAGCCACAGAAAGCTTTGAATATGAATATGTTGTGACCAGTGCAACAAGACCTGCAAGTCCGAATGCAACCGGTGTTCCTCCATGTGCCAGTTGAACTGCCAGACCGAGGACTGCGAAAATCCCTCCTCCAACCATTCCTCCCACGCCTATTGCTACAACTGCCCAGAAACCAAGATAAGAACCATTACTGTTTTTTGCTTTATTTTCCATGATACTCCTTACACATTAGATCATTTTTCTTTTTACGAATTGATACACAAAAAAAGAACCTATCATTGAAATTATAAATGAGACCACCGTTCCCCAGATCAATCCTAAGCTTTCGTAGAGATAGCGCACCGAAACAGCATATGTAACGACATTCACAGGTCCGCTAACCGTAAGTATTTTAAGAACTGCAATAGAAAAACTTGTTCCGTGTGCGAAATATGTAATGATCAGCGTAGATAGCATCACCGCAGGAAAAACAGAGAACATGCCGCCGATAAGCGGTCCTGCAATTTTTGCCATAAGAACTGCAAAAGCTATGATCGAGCCGCTAAGAATTCCTCGTATCAGGAGTAAATGCAGTGAGTATTTAGTAAATTTTTTTGGTTCGGAAGGAAAAGAATTCCACTTTTCCATAATGTGATAAGCGAGAATGACCAACACAAGAAAACCGATCATGGAAATCAAGAAGCTGTCGAATTTCAGTGTCGCAAGAATGGCTGACGTAACTCCCCAAAAAAGGAGTGCACCGCCAAGTGCAATAAAGAAACCTCTTTTTCTGAGAAGTGCATACACGACTACGAAAAATGCATTAACTCCCATCACTAAGGGAATAACCGTTGTCGCTTGATATGCAACGTTTGGAGATTGTGTCCACCCGATAAAGAAAAGAGAAATGATGATCGTACTCGGCAGTCCTGCAATGACACCCCCGAGTTTTGATCCGAGTTTTTCTGCAATGATCGTTGAGATCGTTATCCAGACTCCTCCAAGAAAGAAACTCAGGAGAAGCTTAAGCAGAAAAGCATGATCCATATAGTACTGCTATTGGATTTATTTCTTACTGTATTGAATAGAGGAAACGCTTAATTTTCTTGGTGGGTGTCTTCTCGAATTCTTCGGGGTACAGCTCGAACTTTGAGATAAAACTGTATGACGGCAGTATTTGATTGATGTCCTTCCTGTTCTGTTCCATGATATCTTCTATTTGTGTTTCTGATATCTTCTCCGCATCGATCTTCTCAAAATCCGCATACACAAGTGCAACGAGTTTTCCATTTTTATCAATTATAAGAGATTCCTGGACGTAGGGCAAATTATCAATTTTAGCTTCCAGCTCTTCAGGATAGATATTCTGTCCTGATGCACTGAGTATCATACTCTTTGCCCGTCCTTTGATAAAGATGAAACCATCCTCATCTATTACTCCCAGATCGCCGGTGTGAAGCCATCCTTCTTCGTCAATTGCAGCAGCAGTTGCCTCTTTGTTTTTGAAATAGCCATCCATGACGACTTCACCACGAACAAGAATCTCTCCTACAATATTTTGAGGATCTGCGGAATCAATTTTAGTTTCAAGGAAATTTATCGTTTGTCCGCATGATGCCGGTTTGTGATCTTTCCAGTCCGAATAGCTGATGAGTGGTCCGCACTCCGTCATACCGTAGCCGATTGTGATCGGGAATTTAATGCTCTGAAAAAACACCTCAGCTTCTTCATTCAATGCAGCTCCTCCGACCACAAGTTCGTAGAAATTGCTGCCAAATGCCGCAACCAACTTTTTCTTGATCTTATTCTTTATCACCGATTTCAATCCCGGCAGTGCAATTAGAACCTTCATGCTGCCTTTATCTAGTACGGGTTTGACCTGCTTACGGTATATCTTCTCAATAATAAGCGGAACAGAGAGAATAAGATTCGGCTGAACATCCGCAAATGCTTTAAGGATGATCTTGGGTGATGGTAATTTTGTGAGAAATGTAATATGACACCCAAGCGTGAAAGGAAAGAGAAATTCAAATGCGCAACCATATGCATGGGCGAGTGGAAGGAATGAGAGGATTCTTTCGCCTGCTTTCAGCGGCATGTGCTCATGAGCATACACAATATTTCCGATAAGACTGTTGTGCGAAAGCATCACACCTTTAGAAAATCCGGTCGTTCCTGATGTATAGACAATCGCCGCAAGCTTATCATTCTTGATCTTTTCAAAAGTGAAAGAACTGGGCGTGAGGCTTTTTGCAAATTCCTTATCCCATTGGTCTGTCGCTTTTGTGATATCTTCTTTGATAGATTTGTGTTTACTATAGAGTATGGAAAAATCTTCCAAAGCAAAAATTACATTGATATTTGGAATCATTTTCTCATCAATATCTTCATATAATCCGTCTCCGACAAAAAGCATTTCCGCTTCCGAGTGATTGAGTATATGATGAACGTCATCAGCCTTGAAATCCGCAAGGATCGGGACAATGACACCACCATACGTCACGGCAGCAAGATAGGTGATTGCCCAATTCGTAGAATTTTTTCCGAGCACTGCGATCTTTGCACCCTTCTTTACGTCGAGTGCTTTGAATATATGATGAAGTTTCAGAATCTCGCTTGCGGTCTGCCCGTAATTAAGTGTATCACCACGGTAGTTTGTGAATGCCTGAATGTTCCAGTTTTCTTTGATCCCTTTCTCGATATAATCAATTAAGTTTTCTTTTAGCATAGTTACTCCTTGTTACGTTTTGCATAAAAAATTATACTGATAATTCCCTCTCATGAGCTTTAACCACGTAGTTAAAAAGTTCTTTTCCAAAATCGGAGACAACAGTCACTTTCTCGAAGTCTATATCAACATTGTTGAGATATTGCAATCTGACGACATCTCCGTCAAACATTTCAGGAATAATGCCTGCAAAGAAGGATCCCATCATTTCCAACGGAGCACAGATCTGCTGCGTCATTGGGTGGCTTAAGGGCAGATCTATATAGATGCAGTCTATCTTTTGAAGGCAAAGCTCATGTAATCTAAATCCAATAAGTTCTACCACATCCCTGCCGAACTGCGAAACTCTCATAAATGCTCTGCCCGGTTCTGTCTGCACCCTCACATCAACCTGTGACTTTTCAGGTATATAATCTAAAATATTGTGCGCTGCTTTCTCAATCTTTCGCTTCAGCCCGTTCATCTCATATATTTTCTTAATCATCGCTTTATGATGGAACGGAGGATACACTTTTCTCTCTTCGTCTTTTAGAGTGAGATAGAATAGTACGGTGGTTTGACGTTTCGTTCTCTGCTTTGTTTCGATTTTTTTGAAGAACATTGTCGAGGGAGTGAAGCCGATAAGAAATCCGGTCTCATGAGCGCCGAGTGAGATATTCCCTTTTTGGGTATAGGGATGCACTGCAACGGCTTCGCTATAGATGCCTGCCATATTTCTTTTTTTTGCATAATCTATTAAAAAGAGTTTTGTCTTTTTGAATATGCCATGACCTCTGTAGCGTGGATCGACGACAGCCATTCCCGTCTCTCCGATCTTCGCATCAGGAGATTCCAGCATCATTGCGAGGTGCCCTATCAGCTCTCCTTCGGGATTGAACACAACGCATGAGTGAAGCAGGTTGCTTTTGATGAGTTCCTGTACTTTTTCCGGGTAATACACAAAATCATTACCATAGGAATAGCCATACGACCGATACATGCATCGTGCCATGGGAACTGCATCCTGTTCGCTCATCAATCGGTAAGCGAGCTCAACATCTTTTTTTTCTGCGGAGGTATCTTCTTTTGCTTCCGGCAACTCTTCTAATTCGGTAATGTTTTTATAAGGAAGATTTTTTACAAATAAGACCTCCTTGCCCTCTCTTCCAAGATTCACATAATGAATTTCGTCTGCCAATGCTTTCATGAGAACCATGCCCAATCCGGAATTCTCGCCGGGTTTTATTTTTTGAAAATCAAAAGGAAGTCCTTTATCTCTAATTGAGATAACAAGCTGTCCTGGTCTTCTCATGATAATGATCTCAAAATTTCCATTTTCATCTTCATCAAAGGCATGTTCTATAACATTCAGGCTTGCTTCTTCCACGATCAGTTCGAGTTTTTGCGCGTCGGACTTTTCTAATCCTACAACGACTGCCACATCCTGAATAAACTCCATTGCAAGAGGTAAATACTTCTTGTCTGCAATGAGTGATAATTTTGCGAGTTGTGTTTCGTGAGACATTTCTTCCATATACGTCCTTACGAGATTTTATAAAAGCGTGTAAATTATTGCTTAAAGGTAAAATAGTGCGTCAAGAAAATTTGTAATTATAATTTTCTCAGGTAAATATTTATTTCTTTTTCTTCCTGTTTGTCTGAAATCCAACTGCTGTGCCGATGACTGCTCCGATAACTGCGGGGCTTGCAAATGCATCCTGCCAGTCAGGACCCAGTAACAATTTACTGATAATGATGCCGACAATAAGCCCTGAAATCAAACAAATAAAAATATTAAAAGCTCTTTTCATTACTCACTCTTTTAATTTTGAATATTCAACATTTTCTTCATTTCATCTGCTGCCCTGTAAAATTGCTTCGGTAACTTGCTGCGGGTATCATTCATTCCATCCAGGAGAATAATATCCACTCTTTTTGCAGAGATCAATTTGATAAAATCGCTATATTCGATCTGGCTTGTGTATCTTACATAACTGTTATTGTCCTCGGAAGCAAGAGATTCTATCATAGATGGTGCTACGGCAGTAGTGTCATTGAGCACAAAATAAAGCACTAGTTCATCATTAAAAGGTTCGTTCTTTTCGAGCGTATAGCTGAAACTCACGGGATCATTGGGTTGTGGCTTCCTGCTTGTTCGAACAGTAAAATCTATAATGAATGTAATTCCCTTGTCTTGCCATTCGATCGGGTGGATGTAATACTGGTTTGTAGTTTCGGAAAGAAAGAAAACCTCTATATATTTTCCGCTTGCTGCACCGGGAATCAAATTTGTTTTTGAAGCGCAACATGTGAGGAGAAATATGATAATGGTGTAGAGAAGCATGAGAGGAATTTGAGTTGGCTTTATTTTCATATAATTTATTCATGAATGTGGATTATGAGCGTCAAGAAATTAGTGTAAGGATTATTCTTTAAAATCCTCAAGTGCTTTCCAGGTTGACTCATAATTTGCTCCTGCATTCCAGAAAAGAAATCCGCCACTCAGTCCTGCATCTTGAACTGCCTGTATCTGAGCAGAGACTGTAAAAGGATCCACAGAATCATGATATAATGAAAAAGACTCAAGATATGGTATGATCTTGTTATCGTCTTCAATTGTATCTCGCAATACACTGCACATTCTATAAATAAAATAATAGGGTTCTTTGCCGGGATATGCCTTGCCCCAGAATTCCCCGTAAAAATGTGACGGATATATCATTGGATGAATTCTATCCAGATACGGCATGATCCTGCTGATATCCTGACCTGTGTTCTGCACATCTTCACGATGCTGAAATGCGACGATCCCGAAAATGTCAGCAGAGAGATTCACCCCTTCTCGCTGAGTTACCTCATATACTTTTGAAATAAAATCTGTGATTACATCCTGCTTTGTGATTGAATCAGGGATTCCGAAATCCGCATCGAGGAGATGCCCCTCAGTCGGAAAACGTACATAATCAAGTTGTATCTCGTCAACTCCGAGAGAAATTATCTCTTTTATAATATCAATTTTATATTTTTGCACTTCCAGATTATTCGGATTCAACCAGTACTCCTCATACTTCTTTTCTGATGCAAGTGTATCCGTAGAATCGGGTAAGATAATCGGACGCCATTCCGGATAATTGTGTGCCAGTGTTGTATCTTTGAACATTGTGACACGGGCTATAAGTTCAATATCATGTCGATGAAGCAGATTTGCGAGTTTATGTGGATGGCTGATAATTGGTACCGTTAAATCATTCTCACGTGCAATGCTATTCTTGGAAGAATAAAAGAGCGTCCCTCTTACATTTGAAAAATCTATAACGAGCGCATTACATCCAAGTGAATCATACCTGCTTATGATCCTTTGGATATTCTCTTCTGTCAGTGAGTAGGTGTTCAGATACACACCATATAAAGAATCGTGATGAATTTCCTCGCTGTCAATAAGTGCGGAGGTTGCCGTCGGGATCAATAATACCTGTCCAATATTAATTATATTTGAATCTGAAATCCCGTTTGCGGTTTTGATCTGCTCGACAAACTCTCCAAGAAAAAGAGTAGGTGACTGATCAATATATTGCCTGGCTATCTTATACAGATTCTCGCCAGAACTGACTTTGTGTTCAATGTATAACGAATCAACTCCTTCTGCACACAATGTAGTAAAACATAGTATCGAGATAAATACTGATGAGAAAATCAATATCTTTTTTTGTCTTTTCAAATGTATCACCTATACAAAAAAATAGCTATACTCACATATAGCTATCGATATATTCTACGTCAAAGAAATCAATTAGTGAAATCCGTCTTCGCTGATCTGAATACGAGCAATAGCTCTTCTCAGGGCACCTTCTGCGCGACGAAGATCAGTATGTTCCTTTTTCTCCTGCAGGCGTTTTTCAGCTCGTTGTTTTGCGCGTTCAGCTCTGTTTTTATCAATATCTTCCGGTTTCTCGATTATTTCTGTGAAGATTCTCACCTTATCGACATCCACCATTACAAAACCATTCATGAGAGAATAGAGCTCAGGTTTGTCGTTTTTATAGATTTTCAAAATGCCGGGTCTTACTGAAGAGATGAATGGCGTATGCCCGATCTGCACTCCAAAATCACCATCTTTGCCAGGAGCAACGAGCTCACTCACGTCATCTTCAAAGAATACTCCCCCGGGTGTGACTATTTTTAAATGAAGCAATTGTGAATTATCAGCCATTATTTCGATTTTTTACTTTTCCTTTTTTTCTTGTCTTCATTCTTTTTTTGGGGCTTCTCTTCGGATTTTGGTTTCAATGTTTCTTTATCCTCAGATATTTCTTCTTTTACTATATCTTCAGTTTTATGTGATTTCATTTTCTTGGCGCGCTCTTTTACTTCCTCAATTGTTCCAGCCATGAGGAATGCGCGTTCGGGAATATGATCACATTCACCTGCAAGTATTTGTCGGAAACCTGCGATCGTATCTTCAAGCTTTACATACTGTCCTTTGTAATTGGTGAATTCTTCTGCTACGTGGAAAGGCTGGGACAGGAATCTTTGAATTCTACGCGCGCGGTTGACCGCGAGCTTGTCTTCTTCAGAAAGCTCTTCCATGCCGAGAATGGCAATGATATCCTGTAATTCTCGGTATTTCTGAAGCACCTGCTGAACCTCTCTTGCGACAGAATAATGTTCTGTTCCTACAATGCGTGGATCGAGAATTCGGGAGTTTGAATCGAGCGGATCAACAGCGGGATAGATACCGAGTTCCACAATTTTTCGTGAAAGTACAGTTGTTGCATCGAGATGGGCAAATGCAGTTGCAGGAGCGGGATCTGTTAAATCGTCTGCGGGTACATAAATTGCTTGAACTGAGGTGATCGAACCGTCTTTTGTGGAGGTTATTCTTTCCTGCAACTCACCCATTTCCGTTGCAAGTGTCGGCTGGTAACCAACCGCAGAAGGCATTCTTCCCAAGAGTGCAGAAACCTCTGAACCGGCTTGGGTAAACCTGAAAATATTATCGATGAACAGAAGCACATCTTTGTGAGCTTCATCACGGAAATATTCAGCAACTGCCAGAGCGGAAAGCCCGACACGAAGCCGTGCTCCGGGAGGTTCGTTCATTTGTCCGAAAACCATCGCTGTTTTATCAATAACTCCGGATTCTTTCATTTCTAGCCAGAGATCATTTCCTTCTCTTGTTCGTTCGCCCACACCTGCAAAAACGGAGTAGCCGCCATGTTCAGTTGCGATATTTCTGATAAGCTCCTGGATGAGCACAGTTTTGCCGACGCCGGCACCGCCAAAGAGACCGGTTTTACCGCCCTTTGAATAGGGGCACAGAAGGTCAATTACCTTTATTCCTGTTTCTAATATCTCGTCCTTAATATCAAGCTGTGTATATGCAGGAGTTTCTCTATGGATCGGGTAATGTGTTTTGGCTTTGATATCACCGAGATTATCAATGGGCTCACCAACAATATTGATCAACCGTCCGAGTGTGCCTTCACCTACAGGAACCGAGATTGGTTTACCTGTATTTATCACCTCATCACCTCTTTGCAGCCCATCAGTTGAATCCATTGCAATTGCACGAACTCTGTTTTCTCCCAGATGTTGCTGTACTTCGAGCACAAGAACTTTTTCGTCTTTTCTCTTCACATGCAATGCTGTATAAATTTCAGGTAAATTTTCTTCTGAAAATTCTACATCAACCACCGGACCGATAATTTGAACTATTTTACCTTTTTTCAAAACTCCTCCTGTGCTGTTTTTTACTGTAATCCTTCTGCACCAGAACATACCTCTATGATTTCTGTGGTTATCTTACTTTGACGCAAATGATGATATTCGAGTGTTAGATCTTTTATCATTTCATCTGCATTATCTGTCGCTGCATCCATTGCAGCCATTCGAGCACCCTGTTCTGCGGACGATGACTCCAGAAGTACTCGCCATATCTGAATATCGAGGTTTTTCTTGATGAGTTCATCCAGCAATTCTTCTGGAGAGGGTTCAATCAAATACGCTGCATATCTGTCTTCTTTTTCTTCTTTCAATTCTTTGATAGGAAGAAGCTGCTTGAGAACGATATTTTGCTGTATTGCAGACTTAAATTCATTATAGACAATGAGTACTTCATCGTATTTTCTAGAAACGAATTTCTCAGTCACGAGGTGCATGATATCCATACTGTACTCGAATTCCAGTTTATTGAAGAGTTCAACATAAAAAGCTTCGATCTTCAGATTTAATCTGCGGAAATAATCATACCCTTTTTTGCCGACACATATCAAGTCTATATTCTTGTTTTTGTGTTCATGAAGATATTCCTCCGCCCTCTTTATGATGTTCATATTAAAAGCGCCACACAGTCCTTTGTCTGCTGTAACAATGATAAGCCCAACATTTTTCACTGCACTTTCATCTATTTCATGTAGAAGGGGATGTAGCTGTCTACGGTTTCTTGAAGCAAGAGAACGTAAAAAAATCTCTAGCTCATCAGAGTAGGGACGCGCTTTCAAAATAAGCTGCTGTGCCTTTTGTAATTTCGCAGCAGAAACCATCTTCATCGCACTGGTAACCTGCCGCGTACTAATGACCGATTCGATTCTTTCTTTGAGTTCTTTTAGACTTGCCATACTGCTCTGCTTATGCTTCTTCTTCGATTATTTCTTCTACTATGACCTGATGTTCGAAAACTTTTTTGACTTTTTTTGATAACTCATGCAATTGCTTTTCGACTTCTTCTGTCACTCCATCTGGTTTAACAAGTTCTTTTTGTAGTTTCTTGTAATCTTCATCCATTAATTCGAAAAGCTCTGCTTGAACATCTTGAATAATATCGACCGGAAGGTCATCAAGATACCCTTCATATCCCATAAAAATAATAGCAATCTGCTTGGCGATGGGAATTGGTTTGTACTGACCTTGTTTGAGTATTTCTACATACCTGTAACCGCGATTAAGTTGATCCTGAGTATCCTGATCAAGCTCTGCGCCGAATTTTGCAAATGCTTCCAGCTCCCTGAACTGAGCGAGCTCGATACGCAATCTTCCTGCAACCTGTCTCATTGCCTTTATTTGTGCTTTTCCACCAACTCTGGATACCGACAATCCTGCATTGATCGCAGGACGCACACCGGAATAAAACAGCTTTGATTCTAGATATATCTGACCGTCCGTGATTGAGATCACGTTTGTGGGGATGTAGGCAGAAATGTCACTTGCCTGGGTCTCGATTATTGGCAGCGCAGTGAGTGAACCGCCTGTTTCCGGTAGTTTATAGAACTTGAATTTATCATTTCCTAATTCTTTAAGATCTTTTTTGAGTTCTTCCTCGCTTGATTTAATATGCTTTCGATATTCTTTTTTATTAACACCTTCTTCTGCTTTTTCCATTTCCTTGGGTATGATGATATATATTTCTTCGAGTTTTGACGCTCTTTCAAGAAGTCGTGAATGAAGATAGAAAACATCGCCGGGATATGCCTCACGTCCGGGAGGTCTGCGGAGGAGAAGTGATATCTGTCGATATGCGACAGCATGTTTGGAAAGGTCATCATAAATGACAAGTACGTGTTTACCTCTGTCCCGAAAATATTCGCCCATTGTGACACCGGAGTAAGGGGCGATATACTGTATCGCAGCAGGATCGGAAGCGGTTGCGGATACGATTATTGTATAATCCAATGCTCCATGCTCTCTCAATGCCTCAACGACCTTTGCTACCGAGGATCTTTTCTGTCCAATCGCCACATAAATACAATAGACATCTGTATCTTTCTGGTTTATGATCGTATCAACTGCAAGGGCTGTTTTTCCGGTTTGCCTATCACCAATTATGAGTTCACGCTGTCCTCTACCGATCGGGATCATTGAGTCGATAGCTTTCAGCCCGGATTGTAGTGGTTCTATCACTGGTTGTCGTGCAACAACGCCCAATGCTTTCCTCTCAATAGGCATACTCAGTTTGGATTGTATCGGCTCTTTTCCATCAAGAGGCATTCCAAGCGGATCCACCACACGTCCCAACGTAGCCTCGCCGACCGGTACCTGTACGATCTTCTTTGTCCTTTTGACAATATCACCCTCTTTAATCTTATCACTTTCGCCAAGAATAATACAGCCGACATTATCCTCTTCCAGGTTGAGCGCCATGCCGTAAATTTCATCATTGAAAAGAACGAGTTCCGATGCCATAACATCCTGCAGGCCATACACACGTGCGATACCGTCACCGACCTCGATAACTCTGCCGACTTCGTCTATATCAACTTTATAGTTATACTTTTCAATTTTTTCTTTGATTATTCTACTGATTTCATCAGGTTGTATTTTCATCATACTCCTAAAATAATCTGCTTCATATATTAAAACTCCCTCTTCAGGGCATCAAGATTGTTTCTGATCGATGCATTGACCGCCAGTTCATCATTATATGCGAGAAAGCCACCTCTAATATGCGTATCGATAGTATGTTTAAATATTATTTTTCCATCAACATATTTTGAGATGAAATTTTTTATATTTTCACTCGTTTCTTCATCGAGATCATGTGCTGTCTTTACCTCAAAATCAAAGATGCCGAGTTTCTTGTGTATCCTGCTGATTAGTTCCTTAAGAATATCAGCTAAGAAGAATATCCGTTCTTTTTCAACGAGTACATTCAGGAAATTGTGCAGCACCTCTTTCTCATCGAATTCTCTCACGAGAAGTCCAATAATTTCCGTTTTATGTTCATCTTCCACAATGGGTGAAACCAGAAATTCTTCAATCTCCGGCTCATCATTTAGGATGGTCTGCAACGCAATGATCTCTTTCTCAAAATGTGAAAGCTCATCCTCTTTGATAAGCTCAAGAAGTGCAGATGCGTACCTTCGTGCAATAATATTCTTAATCAACAGAGGACTTCCTTTTACTGCTCTCTTCTTTGATCATTTCGTTAATGAGTTTCAGGTCATCATCTTTAGTAAGTTTCTTGCCGATGATCTTATCCGTGAGCTCGACAACAAAATCTCCGATCTGGGATTGAATACTTTCTTTGGCTTTATTCACTTCTACATCGATAATTTCCTGAGCTTCCTGTATTATCACATCTCGTTGTTTTTCAGAATCATGAAGAATTTGTTCGCTCTGTATTTTCGCACTTTTTGTTGCTTCATCACGTATACTTCTGGCTTCCTCTTTTGCTTTTCGAAGCAATTCTTTCTGCTTCTCAAGAATCTTGGTAGATTCTTCTTTAAGCTCTTTTGCGCCCTTGAGATCATCTCTTATCTGAGATTCTCTTTTATTGATAAAGTCCATGAGCGGCTTATACAAGAGCTTTTTGAGGATGATCAGCAGAATAATGAAATTCACGATCACCAGAATGAGCGTATAATCAATATTAACCATACTTAAGACTCCTCCCCGAATTTCGGGGCACTTTCCCGATGTGACGGGAGTTCTTACACTGCGAAAATAAGTAACAGAGAAATGACCAGTGAATAGATACCGGTTGATTCTGATACTGCTTGACCGACAAGCATTGTTCTGGTGAGTAATCCGGCGTTTTCGGGTGAACGTGCGATGCCCTCGCATGCCTTTCCGGCGGTAAAACCTTCACCGATTCCAGGTCCGATGGCACCGAAGCCCATACAAATGCCAGCACCCAATAATGCTGCCGCTCTAATGATTTCACTTTCCATGTATCCTCCTAAGGATTATAATCATGCTACAAATAATAATAAAAATGCAATAACTAATGCATATATTGAAGTTGACTCCGACACAGCGGCGCCAACAAACATAGTTCTCACAAGTACCGCGGACTGCTTCGGAAATCTGCTGATGCCGTCAACGGTTTTTCCCGCCACAATACCGATGCCAAATCCGGGACCGAACGTTCCAAATCCCATTGCAAATGCTGCACCAATAAAAGCGAAAGATTTCACGATACTGTTTCCGTCTGGTGTAGAATAAAGAAGAAGCATCGCAATAACCAACGCAAAGATAGCAGAGGTTTCGGACAGCGCTTGCCCGATAAGCATATTAGCTGTCAGTGCTTTTGACTCTCGTGGCTGCCTGCCGATACCCTGGCACGCCTGTCCTCCCGCATACCCAATTCCAAGACCGGTTCCGAGACAACCAGCTCCCATAACAAGTCCCGCACCGAATAACGAAGCAATTCTCTGCCAGTTGGCTTCGGGAATGATAGAGCCGCCAAAGAGGAGAAGCATTGCGATCACAAGTGCAAAGATGGCACCGGTCTCTGTAATCGCCTGTGATATGAGCATAGTTCTGAGTAACGAGTCGCTGGCTTTGGGTTGCTTCATCATAGCGACATTGGCATTTCCCGCAATATATCCTTCTCCAATGCCTGCCCCGATGGAAGATATGCCGACTGCAAGTCCAGCACCTATATATGCTGCAACGTGAATGAGCCCAATTGTATCAAACATACTATTTGATTGCTACTGCAGTATATGAAAGCACAAGCATGGTGAACACAAATGCCTGAACTGTTCCGATGAACAATCCAAAAAATAGGTTCAAGCCAACCGGGATCAGAATAAAACGGGTCAGATTTGATACTACCAGAATAATAATTGCACCACCAAGGATATTACCAAAAAGACGGAAGGAGAGAGAAATACCTTTCGCGAGCTCGCCCACGACATTCAAGGGTGCCATAAAACCGAGGGGTTCTGCATATTCTTTCAGATATGCGCCAATTCCTTTTTCCTTTATTGAAGAATAATGTACGGTTATCAGTGCCATGAGCCCGAGACCAAGAGGGACATTGAGATTTCTGGTAGGCTCAAGATTTCCGGGAATTGGTATCAATCCTACGATATTGCACAGCCAGATAAAAATAAAAATTGTAAAAATATATGGGGTAAAGTATTTCTTATTTTCGCCGATAGTTTCCACAACGAGGTTCGTAAAAAATGAATAGATTATTTCTGCGATGAGCTGAAGTTTTCCGGGGATTAAGTGTATTTTTCTTCTCACCAGCACTGCGAACACTATCAGGAAGAGGTCCACAAAAAGTATAACCCTCAGCACACTCCAGTTAATCTTGAATCTTCCAAAAAGATTAATAAAATGATAACTCTGAAATTCGCGATTGATTTGATCCTGTATCGTTTCTCCGTGCTCGACATTACGTATGACAAATTTTCCCTCATCGAATCCTATCTGAAGTGTGTGATTCAGCCCCACAGACACCACTCCCTCGAGAATGATAATTGCAAGAACGATAAGTAAAATCTTCTTTTTTCTTTTCTTCATACAAACACTTCAGGGATCATCAATCTTTTTCTTTTCCGGTAAGGATACCATCGATCAGAACAACTGCTGGTGCACATAGAAGTCCTGCAAGCAATGAGAAAATATTCACCAGCAAGAATTTTATGAGTACTACCGCAAAGATAAGCAGTATCAGATATCTAATATAAAAATTTTTGAACACACTTAGCTTCGCACCGGAGGGACTAAGCCCCACTCTATTTTCTGCACCCTTTGCCTGAAAATAAAAATTCAAAGCTGATAGTATTGAGCCAGTAACATAACCCAACCACAGCTTCACATTTTGTGTTAGAAGCAAAAGAGCTGGGATCTCTGTCAAGAAAATAATCGTGAGAATATGATAAACATACTTTCGGAAACTATCTGTCTGAATTTTCATTCTTTTTTATGAGTTGATAGCAGGAATATGCTCCGGTAATGATTCCACAGAAAATCCCCACAATTATTACAATCCCCTTGAGATGAAATTTTTTATCAATGAATAATCCGATAAAGAAAAAGATCAAAATATTGATAACCATAGTCAGTCCGAGTTGTGCCACCAGACTCAATCCTTCAAAGATTTCCTTGTAATACTTGTTATCCTTGATCGGCATTACTATTTCTTCTTGGTTTTTGTCTCTCCATCGACTTGCTTGATGCTGCAATTCCCGCATATCTGTGTACCAGACTCCATAGAAAGCACCTTTGCGATTATGTCACCCTGAATGGCTGCAGAGCTTTTTAACTCTATTTTCTTTTCGATGGTAATATTTCCTTCAACCTTACCAGAAATGACCGCCTCATCAGATTGCACATCAGCTTTTATATGCGCCTTCTCTCCGATCATAAGAAAACTATTACAGATGATCTTGCCTTCAACCTCTCCGTCAATGCGAATACCACCATCGGATTGGAGTTCACCATTAAATTTCGTGTGCTCTCCGATAATTGTATCAAGCTTTGTATCATTATTCTTCACCAATAACCTCCGTGAAATATTATTTTTTCAATTTTGTTTCAGGATCGATATTCTTATCGTGATAAAGGATTTCAAAATGTAAGTGCGGAGCAGAGCTTATCCCGGTATTTCCTACTTCCGCCACCTTCTGACCCTTGGTCACGAAATCTCCTTCTTCAATAAATATCATAGAATTATGCCCATATTTTGTCTTGTAACCATTAAGGTGATTGATGACCAGAATCTTTCCATACACTTCGTTACCTTCTTCTACTGATTCTATCATTCCTGATGCTGCAGCATAGATCGGCTCTCCTATTCTTCCCGCCAGGTCTATGCCATAATGATTCTTCTTGGGCATGTAGGGACGGGTCAGAATGAATTCAGCGAGAGGCATAAAATTAGGGATGTATTGTTGCGCATTGATAAATTCTTCTGTAGCTTCTTCGAGTTCTTTCTCTTTAATATGAATATTATCAGAAGTGATGGGTTGCGTCATATTCTCTTCTGCGACTTTTGCAGACTCGATCAGGTCTTCAAGCTGTTTCACTTTGAGTACAAGTCCTTGTTTCTCCTGCTTGAGCACATCATTTTCATTCGACAAATTTATGATCAGATACAGAGAAACGCCGATATATGAAGCCACTACAATAATAAGTATAGTGACGAGAAAACTGATCAATCCTTTATGTTTCATTTGTCGTGGAGGATCATATCGAGGATCTTTTCAAACTCTTCCTCGGTGTGATAATAGATTTCAAACTTTCCTTTCTTATATCCTTTTATTTTCACACGAGTGCCGAATTTGTGCTCCAGATCATTCTCGAGAGCAACAAGGTGAACATCTCTTTTTGAAGGTTTCGTATCCTTTTTAGTTCCTCCGAATTTCTTTGAGATCTCCTCTGCCTTATGTACCGAAATTTCATTTTTTAAGATGTATTTTGCAAATTCGATTTGCAGCAACGGATCAACCTGTAGGATTGCTCTTGCATGTCCTGCTGAGAGTTCGTCATTATGGATCATCTCAATCACTTCATGCGGGAGTTTAAGCAGTCTGAGGGAATTAGTCACTGCTACTCTGCTTTTGCCAACGACCTCTGCGATCTTCTCGTGGGTAAAACTGAACTCATCAATAAAACGCTGATATGCCATTGCCTCGTCAATCGCATTCAAGTCTTCGCGCTGAAGATTTTCTACCAATGCAAGAGAAAGCATCTCCAGGTCTTTTGCTGAGCGTGTAATAGCCGGCACTTTGGTAAGACCGGCAAGCTGAGCAGCGGTAATTCTTCTTTGACCAGCGATCAGCTCATACCTATTGTTATTTACTTTACGCAGAATAATCGGTTGAATGATACCATTTTCTGAAATTGATTGTGCAAGTTCTTGCAGTCGTTGCTTATTTATAGATTTTCTTGGCTGGTACGGATTGAATGAAATGTTAGCGATCTCAACTAATTGAACACCGGTTTTTTCATCTTCATCGACCTGAAGCAATGCATCCAGCCCTTTGCCAAGTTTGCTACTCATGCCACTTCCTTTCCGTCTTTGTTTAGTACCTCAAGAGCAAGATGTAAATAATTTTGTGCCCCACGTGAACTGATATCATAGGTAAAGATTGGTTGTCCATAACTCGGAGCTTCACTGAGTTTTACATTTCGGTCAATAATTGTGTTAAAAACTTTGTCCCCGAAATAGCGGCGAACCTCTTTTGCGACCTGCCCTGAGAGCACTGTGCGTCTATCATACATTGTGATAAGAATACCAAATATATTCAATTCTGGATTAAGACATCTCTTGATGATCTTGATCGTTCGTACAAGCTGGGCAATGCCCTCAAGAGCGAAATATTCAGATTGAATAGGAATGATCAGATCATTGCACGCAACCATCGCATTTACAGTGAGGATATTCAAAGAAGGAGGGCAATCGATAATCACATAATCAAATTTATCATTAAGCGCTTGTATTACTTTTTTAAGCCGCTGTTCCTTACTTGTCGCTGAAAGCAGTTCAACTTCACTACCAATGAGATCAATGGATGATGGAATGATGTATAGATTGGTAATATCGGTCTGCTTGATTGTATCATATATATGAGTATCTCCAAGCAGTAAGTCATAGATTTGCCCGTCAACATGGAGCTTATCAAGTCCTATACCACTGGTGCAGTTCGCTTGTGGATCGAGGTCAATAAGCAGTACTTTCTGCCCGTAAGTAGCTAATCCTGCAGCCAGATTAATTGCAGTGGTTGTTTTGCCTACACCGCCTTTTTGATTGGTAATTGCAAATGCTTTCGTCATCTTTTTTCTGCGATAATAAATGCCCGTCTCCCGAGCACATTTTTCTTTATCCTTCGTTCTTTGATGGTTTGACATTCGGGAAATGTTTTTATCTTGTCAACTTCATTGGCTTCAATCATTGATTTATACAAAATCAGACTGCCACCTGATTGCAGTAGCATAAATGCCTTCATAAGATATTCATCATTCATTTTCACTGCACGAACAAGCATTCTATCAAAATAATTGTTAAAATTCGTTTCCAGATCCTCAATTCTTTTTTGTATGACCTTTACATCTTTCAGATCAAGTTCATCAACAAGCAATGTAAGAAACAGAGTTTTTTTCCTGATCGATTCGAGACAATATAGTTTCATAGAAGGAAAAATAATCTTCAGTGGAATGCCGGGAAATCCAGCACCACTGCCAAAATCGAGGGCGGTTGCTTTGTTAAAATCTAGATATTCGGCAATGAGTAATGAATCGAGAAAATGTCGTGTCCATATCTCTTTTTCTGTATTTTTTGAGATAAGATTGAATTTCTGATTTTTTTCATAGAGCAAATATTCGTATTTCTCGAACTTTTTCAGAACGTTTAAATCACAATTATGTTGCTTAATAAATTTTATTAAGGTTTCTTTATCTGCCATCGAGAGATTTCAGTTTTACTAAGAGTGCAGAGATATCTGCAAAAGTTACGCCCGGTACACGAGCAGCTTGCCCGACAGAAAGAGGTTTGATCTTCGTAAGCTTCTCTCTTGCCTCAAAAGAAATTGCTTCGAATCTCATAAAATCAAAATCTTTGGGGATCTTTTTATGCTCGAGATAATTGAACCGTTCGATCTCCTTCATCTGCCGCTGGATATAGCCTTCATATTTTACTTCAAGAGAGATTTTCTCCTTGATTAATTCCGTGACATCATCCTGAACGATATATCCGTAGTTCACAAGATCGTCATAAGAATTTTCCGGTCTGCGTAAAAGGTCTATTATTTTAAAGGATTTGCCTGAATCTATTTTTGCATTTTGTTTTTTTAGCTTCCTTATTTCACGATCCTTAATCTTCTGTGCATGGGTAAAATGGCCGAATCTCTCATCACTTACTAATCCCAATTTGTACCCAAGTGGCATCAAGCGTTCATCAGCATTGTCCTGTCTCAGATGTAATCGATATTCTGCACGGGCAGTAAACATTCGGTAGGGTTCATCAACTCCTTTTGTGACTAGATCGTCGATAAGCACCCCAATATAAGATGAGTCACGCTTGAGGATGATGGGATCTTTCTTATGTAGCAGCTGAACCGCATTAATCCCTGCCATGATGCCCTGAGCTGCGGCTTCCTCATAACCAGACGTACCATTGATTTGTCCCGCAAGGAAAAGTCCTTTAATGTTTTTTGTTTCCAAACTCATGGTAAGAAATTCTGTTGGAATGCAATCATATTCTATTGCGTAGCCATACCGCATGAGCTTTGCCTGTTCCATACCTTCAACTGTATGGATCATCTTTAGTTGTATTTCCGGTGGGAAACTTGTGGGTAAACCATTTGCATATATTTCAAAAGTATTTGTGCCTTCCGGTTCGAGAAAGACCTGATGCCTGTTCTTTTCAGGAAACTTCTTAATCTTATCTTCAATAGATGGACAATACCGAGCTCCCACACCTGTAATATTCCCACTGAATAAGGAAGATTCTGTGATATGGTCAGCAATGATCTTGTGCGTTTTTTTATTGGTATACGTCAGGTAACAGCTCACTAAATTCTTAGGTTGGATATCTGTATAATATGAGAATTTGGGCGGAGGTTCATCTGGTTTTTGCTCTTCGAGTTTTGAAAAATTCAGTGTTCTTGCATCGATTCGTGCCGGAGTTCCCGTTTTAAATCGTACCAATGGAAAGCCGAGTTTTTTTATCGATTCAGATAGTTTAATGGATGCAAACTCACCCGCTCTTCCTGCGGAATATCTGTTTCTCCCGATGTGTATTGTGCCATTGAGAAAAGTACCTGCTGCGATTATGACCGTCTTGCTAATATATGTTTGTCCATATTGAGTAATTACACCTTTCACAGTATCATTTTCTACAATCAGCTCCTCTACCAATGCTTCTTTGATCTCCAGATTGTCCTGGTGCTCGACAACTGACCGCATCTCTATCTGATAAGCAATTCTGTCTGCCTGTGCTCTAGGAGCCCAGACTGCAGGACCCTTACTTTTATTAAGCATCCTGAAATGAATACCTGTTCTATCTATGACCTGTCCGATCGCACCTCCAAGTGCATCTACCTCCCGGGTGAGATGACCTTTTGCAAGACCACCCACTGCTGGATTGCAGGACATTCTGCCTATGGTTTCTAGTTTGATAATGAACATAAGTGTATCCGCACCTCGCCTCGCAGCTGCAAGAGCGGCTTCGCAACCGGCATGACCACCGCCGATAACAATGACGTCGTATTTTTTCTTGTGCATAGGTAAGTTCTCTGTCTGTGGAACAGTGAACGCAGTTTTTGCGTGCGGGTATTTTCGTCAACTAATATAATTTACAAGAACTCTGAGTATTTGAACATCATACAGCAAAAAACTTGACGTAATAAAAATATGACACACTAAATCTATTTATCAAAATTTGGTAAGCACTATGTCCGAAAAAATAGAAGCAACTCAGTTCGATGCACTCCTCAAGATCACTCAGACTATTAATTCACACCTTGATCTTGATAAGGTGCTTGAATCTGTTATGGATGTTGCAACTCAAGCAATGCAGGTGGAAGCATCCTCACTCGTTCTTGTGGATGAAGAGACCAACGAACTTCTCTTTCATGTGACCGAAGGCGTAAAAGCAAAAATCATCAAGACAATACGCATGAAAGCTGGTGAGGGCATTGTTGGCTGGGTCATCAAAGAAGAAAAATTGGTACTGGTCAATGATGTATCCAAAGATCCCCGATTTTTTAAATCAGCTGATAAAAAAAGCGGCTTTACAACGAAATCGATTCTCTGTGTTCCGATGAAAACCTCTTAAAAATGTGTTGGTGCGATCGAAGTGCTCAACAAAGAAAATGACGCTAAATTCACTGTGGAAGATCAAGAATTTCTTCAGGCGATTGCTACACAGGCAGCTATTGCAATCGAAAATGCAAAACTACACGGACAGATTGTAAAGAATGAACGTCTTGCAGCGATCGGGCAAACTGTTTCTGGACTTGCACATTGTATTAAAAACATTCTCAACGGCATTCAGGGCGGATCTTATATCCTCGATCTTGGACTTAAGAAAGAGAATTTTGCGAATGTGGGCAAGGGTTGGGAGATTGTGAAAAAGAACAATGCCTTTATGAAAGAGTTGGTTCTTGACATGCTCTCCTACTCCAAAGAAAGAGAACCGGAATACAATACAGTCGATCCCAATGAGCTTGTTAAAAGTGTATATGAACTCATGCTTGAAAAGGGCAAAGAAAAGGGCGTTACTCTGCTTTTTAATCCTGAGGAAAAGCTTAAAGAAGTGCAGATAGATTCAAAAGGAGTGAAGAGAACAGTACTCAATCTTGTATCCAATGCAATCGATGCGTGCGAAGGAGTTGATGATGCCCAAGTGCATATTTCGGTCGAATCGGCAAGCGTAAAGATTTTTAGAATTCATGTGAAAGATACAGGGGTTGGTATGCCTCCCGAGATCAAAGCAAAATTATTTCAGGTGTTCTTCAGCACAAAAGGCTCAAAGGGAACCGGATTGGGGCTTGCGGTATCGTATAAAATTATTAAGGAACACGGTGGACATATTTCTGTCGATTCAGAAAAAGGAAAAGGCACGAAATTCACTATTGTGTTACCTAAAAAAAGAAAATAATATCTTGCCAGGAGGATTTCAATGGCGATCAAAAAAATACTTATTATTGATGATGAAATGGATACAGTTGCCTTTGTAGAAGCAATGCTGTCTGAGCTTGATGACTTTGAGGTTGAATATGCTAATAACGGACTGGAAGGTTTGCAAAAAGCAGGGGAGTTTCAGCCGGATCTTATTGTGCTGGATGTTCAGATGCCTGCTATGAATGGATTCCAGGTTTTTAAAGAACTCAAGAAAAAACCTGAGCTTGATTATATTCCAGTGATCATGCTCACTGGTTTCGCGACCACTACCGGTCTTCGTTATGATGCCAAGGACATGGGCATTACGCTTGGTGCAGAGCCCAGCGCTTATATAGACAAACCTGTCGAACCGGAAGAATTCCACAAGACAGTTAAAGCTATTTTGGAAATTTGATTTATCACAATCTATTTTCCATGATAGTGTTTTATGCCTAAATCTATGAAGAAAAGTAAAACAGGTCTTCAAAAGCAGATCTTTGTCCTCTACTTTATTGTTACATTTTCGCTGGTTTTTCTGCTGCTTTTTATCATCTGGCAGATCAGCCAAATAAGTATTGCTGAGTTTGAATATGATAGAATTTCTCGTGTGCTTACTTCAGTAAAGTCATCACAACTTAATCTTACCACAGAATTCAATAATCTTACTAACCAAATTGCTCAAGATCAAAGGTTTGTTCAAGCGATTTATAAGAGTAATAAAAATCAAATTAAAAATTTCGTTGCTGAATATAAATCCGATCCTTTTGCTGGAGTGATCACAATTTATGACGACAGACAGAAAATCATTTATGGGGAGAATTGGGAACTTGTCGATAAATATCTCTCACGAATGTACGTACTTACGAAACTGAAAAACAATCAGAATTTTATGGCTACCTTCTCACAAAAGTTTTATTATATAAGTTATGCTCCTTTACTTTTTGAGCACGAAGATTCTGAAATTTTTGTGGGTATGCTTGTAAATGTACATCAAATAACTGCACAGAATTTGGGAATTTCAGGAAATCCTGATATTTCAATAATTCCATATACGAAGAATCTTTCTTCGAATTATGGATCTTCAAAAGTAGAGTTCTCTGATCTTGAAAAGAAACTCAAAAAAATATTGAATAAAAATGTAAAAGAATCAATTTTACGATTGAACTCCGACAAAGCAGTAGGCTTGCTCATTAATTATGATCTTTTTGACAATCCTACAAGCCTTGTACTGTATCGTTACAATCGGGAATTAAATCAATTTGCTCAACGCGGTATTCTTTTCTTCTTTCTAATCCTAATCGCACTATCACTTCTCATCGTGAGTTTTTTGAGTAACTGGTTCAGCCGTACGATCATGCAACCAGTAAAGAAGGTGAGTGAGAAAATGCAATCCATCGAGGAAAATCCCTTTTCCATCGAAGAGATAGAAGATGAGTACGGGGGCGAACTCAGCAATATGATTACTATATTCAACTCCATGAATCGATCACTGGTTCAATATAATAAATCTCTTATGGAATATAAAGTCCTAACTGATAATGTTGATATCGGAATACTTTGGATGGATTCTAAATTAAAAATATTGATTTGCAACCCAAGCGCTATGGAAATTCTGGAACTGCATATACCAGATGAGATAATGGGAAAATATCTTACCGAATTCATTGAACTTGATGAAAAACTGCTTTCCAAAGTTAAAGATGATAGTCTTACCCTGCCACGTCTGGAAATTAATTTTCCCACCAAGAAAAAGTTTGTGAAATTTGTCATACTGAATCTTAAAGCAGTTGATGACACCGTTGGACTTCGCATGATCGCCACCATAACAGATATCACCTCACAGGTACATGAAGAACAGGCACGAGAATCTCTTGAGATGGAAATTATCAAAAGCAATAAACTTGCTGAGATCGGAAGAAGGGTCGAGGGTGTAGTACATAATATGAATTCGCCTCTTAACTCTATTCTCGGCTATGCACAGCTATTGAAAAAATCTCATGAAGATAACGAAGATATTGATAAGATCATCGATGCTGCAAAAAATATGTCACATGCAGTAAAAACACTCCTCAGAAAAGTTCAGCAGGATAACATTTCTATGCTGCGACCTATTGATATCAATGAACTTATTGAACAGGAACTCGAATTGCTCGATCATAACCTTTTCTTTAAACATTATGTCACTCTTGAGAAAAATTTTTTTAGCGATCTTCCCAAACTCAATGCGGTTTATAGCGATATAAGTCAAAGTTTTACAAATCTTATTAATAACTCGATTGAAGCACTTCAGGATAGCAAAGAAAAACGCATTTTTGTTCGTACATTCCTTACGTCCGATATAATTGCTATCGAAGTTCGTGACACTGGCGAGGGAATCCCTGAAAAAGATTATAATAACATTTTTGAACCCTATTTTACCACCAAGAAAGAGAATGAACAGGGCGGATTCGGTCTTGGGCTTGCAATATGTAAAAACGTGGTAGAACGCTACGGTGGTTTTGTTAATGTAAAATCAAAACTAGGTGAAGGAAGTATCTTCACAATTTTTCTGCCCTATAAATAACCTATGAAAAACAAAGAATTTCAGACAGAATTTTTTAAACAAAGTGCCAAAATACTCATCGTTGATGATGAGCAGGACACACTCGATATTTTCCGTCGTCATCTGGAGGACGAATATGTGATAGACACTGCTCGTTCTGCGGAAGAAGCTCTGCACAAACTTGCCAGCAACGAATACCAAATTGCAATGACAGATATGGTCATGCCTGGGATAGATGGGTTAGAACTTTTGACGAAGATCAAATCTCGGTGGCCCCATGTTGCAGTGATCGTCATCAGTGGAAAGGCAACAATCAGTATGGCTGTGGAAGCAATGAAGATAGGTGCGGAAGAATTTGTAGAAAAACCTGTTGAGGATCTTGAACTTCTAAAGATCATTATTGAGAAAATCCTTAAAAATCGATGGCAGGCAGAAGAGATTGAGCGACTGAGGAGTATCCTTGCTCATGAGTTTGATCGTTCTGAAATTATCGGGAACAGTCTTGCGATACAAAAAATTATGGAAAAAGTTATGCGTATTGCTCCCCTGGACACAACTGTTCTCATTACCGGAGAAACAGGAGTAGGCAAGGAACTCTTTGCAGATCTTATCTATCGAAACAGTAAGCGAAAAAACAAGAAATTCGTTGCGGTAAACTGTGGAAGTTTACCAGAGAATCTTCTCGAAACTACGCTCTTTGGTCACAAGAAAGGTTCATTTACCGATGCAATACGAGATAAGATTGGCTACTTTCAGGAAGCAGATGGGGGAACCCTTTTTCTCGATGAAGTCACAGAAACTACCAAATCATTTCAGGTGAAGCTCCTACGTGTGCTCGAAAAAGGTATGATCCGTCATGTTGGTGGTGATGAAGATATCGAAGTAAATGTACGTATCATCACCTCAACTAACAAAGACATCTTAGAGGAAGTGAAAGAAGGACGCTTCCGTCAGGATCTCTATTATAGACTTAACGTGATACACTTCAGAATCCCAACACTCAGAGAAAGAAGAGAGGATATACCACTTCTTACCAATGCATTCGTAAGAGAATTTTCAGAAAAATACGATAAACCTACCTTAGAAATTTCTGAGCCGGTCATGTCTGCTTTTGAATATCATAATTGGGAAGGAAATGTGCGTGAACTCAGGAATGCTGTGGAGCATGCAGTTGCGATGGCAAACCATAATAGGATACTCATTGAAGATCTTCCATCGAATTTCCATGTCACACAAGATGCTTCAGAAGGTCATTTTGAAGTGTATTTTAATAAACATTTCTCAGATGCAAAGGACTTATTTGAAAAAAATTATATAGAAACACTTCTAAAAAAATCTGAAGGCGACGTGACAAAAGCAGCTGAGATCTCCGGAATAAGAAGGCCAAACCTTTATGAAAAATTCAATAAGCATAACATTGATGTAAATAACTTTAGAAATAATTCATAACTATCGGGAATGTCGTTTTTTAAATGTTCACAAGGAACTCTACTTTACATTGTACTTATTATTATTGTTTGTTTTCTTGTTTTTGGCAGAACGATCAGTTTTGGATTTGTTTGGGATGACCAGGGTTTTCACTTACTACAAAACCAGTATTTAGAAAAGCCTTCTTTACAAAGTCTAACCCATTTCTGGACACATACCTATCAAGGAATGTATATTCCTGTTTCCTACACATTCATCATGCTGATAACCTTGTTCAGCAAAGCAACAACATTGTTACCTTTCAACCAGGCAATTTTTCATTTCTTCAATATTCTCTTTCATTGTCTAAATTGCATCTTGTTATTTTTATTCCTCAGACGTATTTTTCATAAAGACTTTCCAGCATGTATCGGAGTTTTGCTATATATGGTTCATCCTGTACAGGTCGAAGTTGTGGCAATGGTCACAGAATTTCGTGGGCTTCTGGCAACGTTCTGGGGATTCATCTTTTTGCTTACATACGATAGCTGGTTACACAAATCTAAGAATAAGAGATTTAATTTTGCATTATGCTTATTGTTATTCATGCTTTCTGTTCTGTCTAAGCCCATAGGTATCGTTTTCTTTCCGATCGCTTTGTTCTACTCACGATTAATTACCAAAACACATAGTAAGAAAATATTATCACTTCACATTCTTCTTTTAATCATATCTCTTATAGCAGTTTTTCTCACAACTCTGAGTCAACCAACGTTTGTTCTTCGATATAACACGCCGTTTTTTGGACGTTTTTTTGTATGGATGGATGCAATAAATTTTTACCTTCTCAAGATACTTCTTCCACTAAGACTCTCACCATCCTATGCTAGAACTCCCAAAATTGTTCTTTCTCAGTGGCACAGTCTTTTTACATGGCTTATCCCGATGGGGATATTCATTCTTCTCTACATAAAAAGGAGAAAATTTCCTCTTGCACTTTTTGCATTCCTTGTATTTATCTTTGGTTTTCTGCCTGTATCTGGTCTTGTGTCTTTTATTTTTCAGAACTGGTCGACAGTTGCAGACCGGTATCTCTATATTCCAATGCTTGGAATTGCCCTTATCGTAGGATATGTTGTATCAAGTCTTTCAAATAAGTTATTACTATTCTCCTTTCTCTTTTTGATCTTGATACTTGGACTTACGTCTGCCCTTGTTCACGTTCCTGTCTGGGAATCTAATATTTCACTGTGGAGTCATTGTATGGAGGTAACTCCGCAGGAAGCAAACGCATATTATAATAGAGGGAATGAATATCTTCGCAATAAAGAATACGAACTGGCTAACAAGGATTTTGAACAGGCGATTTCTCTCGATTCATCCTTTCATAAAGCGTTATATAAAAAGGGATTTCTCCTTCTTGGACAGAAAAAGTTTGACGAAGCAATAGAATATTTTGACGCAATATTGTCTCTCGATCCAGAATTTGCAATTGCATATACTGCAAAGGCTGTTGCGTATTTTTATAAAAAGGAATATGATAAAGCATGGCTTGAAATTGAAAATGCACGCAGGCGAGGTGTTCAGGTAAATACTCATTTTATAAAAAAGCTCAAAGTTGCAAGTGGTAAAGGTGAACAATGAATCAAAAGTATCCTAAGATTCTGATATATATTCTACTGGTATTAATTCCTCTAACTATCTACTGGCAGAGCACAGGATTCACATTTGTTTGGGATGATAAAGACCCGAATTTACTTGAAAATAAATATCTTCAAAATCCGACATTAGAAAACATTATACATTTTTGGACCAAGCCCTATGCGCAGATGTACATACCGATGTCCTATACCGTTTGGTCAGGCATTAAACAAATCGGAACACTCTTTCCCTGGGGGCAGAGCCAAAATAGATTTAATCCTTTTATCTTTCATTTATTTAATGTTCTTCTTCATATACTGAACGGGATACTTGTATTCAATATATTGAAGATCCTGATCAAAAATTCATGGGCAGCATGTATGGCAGCTCTTCTTTTTCTTCTGCATCCCCTTCAGGTCGAAAGTGTCGCATGGGTTACTGAATTAAGGGGATTATTAAGTGCGTTCTTTGGTTTTTCAGCTCTGCTGCTACTACTCAGAAATGAAAAAAAAGTATGTCAATCTAATATTAATTGTTGTCGTATAAGGTATATCAATGCGATAATACTCTATCTTTTCGGATTATTTTCTAAACCTTCTGTAATTGTAATTCCTATTATACTCTTTATTCTTTACATTTATTATTATAAAAAAACTCTCTTGCAATCGTTGAAACAATTGATCCCTTTATTTCTCATCACCATTCCTTTCATTCTCGTCGTTCAGAAAATTCAGCCGGCATCGTATCATAAAAGTATCACACCTTTGCTGGCACGTCCTCTCGTATGGATGGATTCAATAAATTTTTACCTTCTTAAGACGATCATTCCTTATCCTTTGGTTGTGACATACTCCCGCACTTTTTACTATCTGAAAACAAATTTCTATTTCTACCTTGAGTGGCTCATACCGTTAGTAGTATTCTTCTTGATCATCAAGTTTTCTAAGAAAAACAACACTCCATTGATAGCGTTTTTTATTTTCATTGTGGGATTCCTGCCTGTTTCAGGACTGATTTCATTTGTGTTCCAAAAGTGGTCTAATGTTGCGGATAGATATATGTATTTCTCGATGTTTGGAGTTGCATATATTTTTAGTTTCATTATTAAAAAATATTTTTCAAGAAAAATCATATTCGCTTGCTTTGCATTATTGATTTCATATGCATTGATAAGTGCATTCATCCAGATACCCACCTGGAAAGACCCAATTTCACTATGGACTCATTCACTCAAATGTAGCAGACCTAATGCTTTTGCTTATAACAATCGTGGTGCAGCGTACAATGAAATGCAGGAGTATGGTAAAGCAATTAATGATTTTAACAAAGCACTAACGTTATTTCCTGATGATACGTCTTCATTAAATAATAGAGGATTTGCTCTTACGCAAATTAATGAATATGATAAAGCACTCGTAGATTTTGATAAAGCCCTTAAATATGGAAATACCTATTTTGATGTATATATCAATCGCGGAAATGCTCTCAAGGGTAAGGGCGAAGTAGATCAAGCGATAAAAAATTACAAAAGATCTATCGCCCTTAATTCTTCACAATCAAAACCTTACTATAACATTGGATTGGTATTCACAGAAAAAGGAATTTTGGACTCAGCGATAATTTATTTTAACAAAGCAATCTCTAAAACACCAAATTATTTAGCAGCGTATTTGAATCGTGGTATTGCCTATGCAGGTATAAAACAATATGATGAAGCGATTTACAATTATAATCTTGTTCTCAAAATTAATCCTAATGATGAAATGGCATTTAGCAATAGAGGTATTGTCTATCTCGACCTGAAAAAGTTTACTCATGCAGAAAATAATTTTTCAAAAGCTATTGAAATTAACCCAAAACGTGCACAAACATATTTTCTTCGAGCCAAAGCCAGGAAGGGAAGTGGGAATATTAACATGGCACTTCAAGACATTGAAAAAGCTCTTGAGATAGAGCCAGAATTTGTAGATGCATTATTATTAAAAGGATTGTTGTATGCAGAGAAGAATGAATTTGCTGCTGCAATAAAAGTCATTGAAAAAGCACATTATATCGAACAGAGTAATGTTAACCTCCTTACTGTACTTGGTGACCTCAATATAAAGAATAAAAATTTTACCTCTGCAATTCGAAGTTATACTGATGCAATATCCCTCGATCCAGATAACCCATCTCTTTATCAAAAAAGAGCAGTTGGATTATTCTATCTCATGAAATACAAAAAAGCACAAAAAGATGTAGTGAGGTCACAAGAACTAGGTGGTAATGTTCCCCAATCTTTTATTCAATCCTTATCCGAGAAATTGAGTAATATGTAATATATTTATTACACATATCAGCCGAGTGTCATGTAATCATAACGCTTATGAAAATCTATAAATTTAATTTCCTTTTTTTATCTTCTTCAAAATTGGCTTTATATAAGACTTTCAAGCATTTCACCACGAAGATACTAATGATATATTTTTTTGGCATAATTGTTGCACTTAAATTAATCATTCAATAGTCGTGAAGATTGTGAAACACAAAATAATAACTCAGGAGGCTCCCAATGGGAACGCAACAAATTCTGCTCATCGTTTTGAGCGTAATCATTGTTGGTATTGCTGTGGCTGTTGGTATTACTATGTTTAATACTCAAGCACAGAATGCTAACCGTCAAGCCTTAGTAGCTGATGCAAATAATGTTGGAGCTCAGGCTATCGCTTATTATAAGACACCAACCTCACATGGTGGTGGTGGAAGAGCTTTTGAGACTTCTTTAGATACGTTAGAAGTCTGGCTTGGCTTTGCCTCAGATGGAACCTACACAAATGACAATGGTACCTACACATTAGGTAGAACAAGTGCAAGTGTGATAACAATAACAGGTACTGGTGAAGAAACTGGTAATGATGGAACTAATAACACAAAAATAACTGCAACTATTACAGCAAATGCTGATGATCCTGTTGCGATGTCAATTGATAACTAAGGTGTTTTAGGTTTTAGTCTAACTCTTTAAGGAGGTATAAATTAATTTATACCTCCTTGATTGTCTATTTACCACACTATGATAAAAGAATTTCGATATACTGGAATTAATGAAGTTGGTAATCCAGTACAGGGTGTTGTTCTTGCTCATAATAAGCAAAAAGCAAAAAATATTATTCACGACATTGAAATTAAACAAAATATTACTGTTAACCAAATCGATCAAAAGAGAAATTTTATATATACGATTAAAACACAAAGTGGGAAAAAAATAAAGGGGAAACAGGCTGCCTTCTCAAAACAAGAGCTTGCCCAGGCTCTTTCGAGATTTGGATATGGAAATGCAAAAATAGAACCAGTGCTATTCGATTTCAGAGCCAAACCATCTTTTGCAACTATTCTTATGTTTGTAAACCTAAGTTCATTCCTTCTTAAAGAGCAGATGAGTTATGACAAAATACTTAGAATGTTAGCCGAAGAAGAAACTAATACGACTCTTAAGATCACACTAAAAAAAATTGAAAGTGAACTGAAAAAAGGGAAAGAAGGAACAGAAGTATTTAATCGTTATGCAGATATTTTTGGAAAGTTTCCTGCCTATATGCTTGGACTTGCCACCAAAAGTGGTAACATGGCAGAAGTATATGATGCAACAGCAAAATTCATGGAAAGAGATATGGAATATAAAAAAAATCTTCGCCAAGCACTGATGACTCCCATGTTTGTTTTTCTTGCTATGATTGCTGCTGTATTATATTATATTATTTCCATTTTTCCACAAACTGCAGAGCTTTTTATTAAATCTGGAATTGAAGTACCACCCATGACTGCTGCAACATTAGAAATGAGTGATTTCTTTGCTGCATATTGGTGGCTGATAGCAGTTGTAATACTTGTTCCAATCATTATCTTAACAATATGGTGGCGTACACCCAAAGGGAGAGTTTTTCGAGATAAGATGATTATTAGATTACCCATAATTGGCAAACTGCTGCATAAAACAAGTATTGAAATATTTTGCCGTGTCTTTGCGGCAATATATTCCGGAGCAGAAAATAATATTGAGACTATTCAGACTGCCGCTGAAGCATGCAGGAATTCTTATATGGAAAAAAATATTAAAGAAATTACCATTCCACTTATGCTCAAGGAAGGAATGTCGCTTGTACCTGCTCTTTCCGCATCTAAAGTATTCAATCAGACAACTTTGAGTAGATTTAAAACTGGTTCGGAAACAGGTAATGTTCTTACTGCTGCAGATCAAACTGCTAAATTCTATGAAAAAGAAACCACCTATAAAATGCAAAATTTGATCCAAGGGATTCAAACACTTATTGGCGCTTTTATAGGTATTGTAATTACTGCATTGACTGTCGTCTCTGCGGAAATTGCAACAGTATCACCACGAACACCGGGTATGTAAAAGAGGCTATTTTTGTGTTAGGAAAATCACGCTTAGGAAAATTATTAGTTGATAAAGGAGTTATTGATAAGGATATTCTTAACAAAGCACTTATTATCCAAGCAGATGAGGATCCTTCTCATTATAGACGATTAGAAGATATTCTTGTTAATGATCTAAAAGTCAACCATGATGATGTTTATGGACTACTTGCAGAACTTTATGCATTCAGAAAAATAGACATAAATATTGAGACATTAGACCAAACGCAGATAAATCATACAAAAGAAATACTATCCAAATTTCCTGATGATCTTAAAAGAGAGTTATTATACAAAAAAGTTCTCCCTTATCAAATTGCTCAGGGCAGAAGATCGACACTTATCATACTTGCCGCAGATCCTACAGATAAAATTGTAGAAAAAATACCGCATAATACCGAATTCAAAAAATATGAAGTCGTATACTGCCCATTTAATACTATTGAAGAGCTCATTAAAGTAATCGCTCCTCAAAAGAATGAATTCTTGGAACTACTCAGTGAAGCTGGAGAACAAATTGAAGAAGTTGAAGAAGGCAAAGATACTAAAGGTATTGATGAATATGAACTTGATGATGAGATAAATAAGAGTCTTTTGGTTAATCTTTTTGAAGGTAGCCTCATTGAATCGGTAAGAAAAGGAGCGAGTGATATTCATATAATACCCCACCAACGCTCAAATATTGATTTTCTTTTCCGTGTCGACGGCAAACTCCATCAATGGCACAGGCAGGAACGAACGTCCCCGGAAGCTATAGCTGCAGTTGTAAAAGATCGAACAAACGGAATTGATAGATTTGAAAGAAATACAGCTCAGGATGGATTTGCCCAAAGAATTGTAGATGGACATTTGATACGTTTTCGTGTTTCAGTTCTTCCGATTATATCTGCTGAATACGAACGACGCTTTGAAAGTATAGTAATTCGTGTCATCGATGATAGAAACGTGATAACCGATCTGCAAAAATTAGGGCTACAAATACAGGCAGAAAAAGATTTTACAAAAGCAATAAATAAATCAAAAGGCATTGTGCTTTTAACCGGTCCTACGGGAAGCGGTAAAAGTACTACATTGATGGCTGCGCTACATCATGTGATAGATCCTTCCAAAAATGTGCTAACTTGTGAAGACCCAGTCGAGTATGTGATCAAAGGAGCAAGGCAATTAAAAATAAGTTCTAAGATGTCCTTTGATCAAGCAATTCGTTCGATACTTCGTCATGATCCGGACATAGTGATGGTCGGTGAGATTCGTGATAAAATAACCGCAGATGTTGCAGTTAAACTTGCAAATACAGGCCACCTAACCTTTTCTACTCTTCATACTAATGATGCTCCCAGCGCAATATCACGGCTTTATAAAATGGGTGTTGAAACCTTTTTACTTGCCTATGCGATGAACATTATTATTGCTCAACGTCTTGTACGGAAGCTTTGTCCAGATTGTAGACAACCACTTACTCGTGATAAATACAAAGCTGCACTTGAGCTTGGTTTAACAGAAGAAGATCTTAAAAAAGGATTAGTGTATGAAGCTGGACCCGGATGTAAGAAATGTATGAATGGCTATAAAGGCCGTGTGAACATTTGTGAAGCACTGTATTTTACTGATGAAATTAGAAAAGCGATTATGGAATCTGGTGAAGAAATAGATGAAGAAAAAATACGAAATATCGCAGAAGGACAAGGTATGCTTTCATTACTTGAATCTGGATTAGATAGAATTCGTAAAGGTCTCACTACGATTTCCGAAGTATCCTATGCAACTTCAGAAGGTTAAAAATGACATACGGACAGCTTTTCCTAATCCTTCTTGCAATGGTAATGTTTTCTACTATCTATCTCACTACTTATAATAGCCTCTTTGATCAAGCTGATCTTGCGTACAAAGGGATGTATCTTTTAAATGGACAGAAGGTTACAGATAAATTTTTCCAAGAGATTGAATCTAAAATTCTTGGCCAAATTTTATCTTTTGATAATCTTGAATCAGCCTATAATAATTTCTCCGACTCTATAACTGTATCTGATGTTGTGTATCACGTTAATATTTCTACAACACCTTGCACACAAACAGGTGCAGATACAACAACAGTAAATCCCGAATTTATTCGTGTTGACATGAGTATATGGGGTATTCATCCGGATAGCGATACACTCTGGATTGGAATGCCCTCAGCTCCAATCAGTAAAGTATTTGTTGATTTATTTTATTAATCATGAGTGCATTATTAGAAGCAATTGCTGCAACTTTAATAGGTGGTATTTTTATGCTTACTATTATCACCTCTATTATTAATATCCAGGCGATAGGTGTTAATTTAAATCAACAGATAGAGCTAGTAGAAACTTCTGAAGATATCGTTTCTGTAATAGAATCCTATCTCTCTTTTGTAGGGGCAGGTGTTGCAGATTCCGCAATTATCAACACGACGGATAGTAGTTTCACCTTTTCATATGCAGATAGTATTGGTAGTGCTCGACGTATAATCAATATTGGTGAAGAAACGATTAATGACTCAAAACAACTCGCTGCCTATAGAGATGGAAGTACCATCCCCTCACTTGGTCCCTTCCAACTTTCCGATTATGGTGTCGAATTTGTATATTACGACGTTAATGAAAATCCAAATCCTGCTGACTCACTTATTCGTTCTGTGCAAATGACAATGGAATTTGAGTATGATACTTATCGAGAGGATATTGATAGAAGATTTATCCGTCATCGAATTCGAATATGGAAATACTTTAAAAATCTCTATTTATAAATATATGTATACATTTAAAGAATTGACAAAAACCTTATATAAGTTGTTTTTGACAGAAAAGTAAATAGTATGCCCAGGAGGTTTGTATGAATAAGGCGATAATTTTTTTCATTATCATTCTTACGCTGATAGTTGTTGTTGCTTCTGTCACGCTATCTGTTGAACGTAAAGCAGATATCATTCCAGAAAAGATTGCAGAAAAAGAAGTTCGCTCTGATCTTATAAATTTGGGTGCATATGCCCTTAAGTGGGCTATTAGACAAGTGCATGGAGAATATATTACAGAATCAAATATTTCCGTATTTGATAATGAAGGTGGAGCCTATCATTTTGCCTTCTTTGATGTTCCAGCTCTCGATGGGAGTGTCGACCGGATAACGTATAGATTTGGTGACATAGAAACCCTTGAAGGTGGTGAAGAATTCGGTGAAGAAGAAGAGGAGGAAGAAGAGGTAGAGCAAGATATCGTTACTGTCCCTCCACTTGACATGATCTTCTCACACGGAGCTATCACTCTCAACGGAAGTGCACGAATAAACGGTACCACCGGCACTAATTCAACAGCTGCTAACAGCGTCAATTTTGCATGGAGTACCTTGGTTGATGGCGACTTCTATGTGGGTCCTGGCGCAGACTATAATACAGTCATATATTCAGCTGGATATGGCAGAACGCCTGAAGATAACATAACTGGAACCATTTCAAATCTTCCTTCAACACGAACATATCCACTTCCCACCTATCCCGAATTTCCCTCACTTACCGATCAAGGTTCATTCACTACTCCATGGACACCTTCAGGAGTATATTTAATAGATCAAGATGGGTATTATACTTCGATAGAAGCTACTGGAGGCAGAACAATTACTATTAATGTAGGAACTGGCACACGAAGGATCGTTGTTGGAAGCCTGAGTGTGGGACAGGGTTTTATTACTCTTCAGGGAACAGGTAATCTTATTCTTTATGTAGAGAATTCTTTTTCATTAACTGGCAGCAGCATCATCAATACTGGCGGCGATGCAAGCAAAGTGCATATGTATTATTCTGGCGCAACTGATCTTGATCTTGCTGGTTCAACAACCTATAATGGATCAATCTATATTGAATCTGCTAATATCCGCATTGGTGGATCTGGTGGAATTACTGGGCATATTATCTGTGGAGGAAGCCGGGTTGATGTCAATGGTGCAGCTAATGCCTATGTAAGAGCATTGTATGCACCAAATGCCGATGCATCTGTTACTGGCTCTGGAAGTATCAGTGGCATACTTATCGCAAATACGATCACTGTAACTGGTAGTGGTATCATTACTGCTGATAATAGCTGGACCATTCCCGTTCCTGGCATTGATGATGAAGAGGTAGAGGAAGAAGAAACACCTGTTGCTGGAGTTTCGACAGTTCAGGTTGATATATCCGCACTTGTAAGCGAAGATGAATATGGCAATGAAAATGACCGTACAAGTTTTGCCACAATCCTCGTGACCTACTCAGGTGGTGAAGAAGAACTTGATGTGGAAGAACCAGAAAGTCCCGCTTTATCAATGGAATCTGATCTAAATATCAATCCAACTAACAATTCAGCCAAGCGTTTTGAAATGCAGACTCCTAGTGGTCAGATTGATCGTGGAACTCTTCATTCAAATGGCGCAACCTACACCTACACTGGTCCTGCAAGTCAGATCACATTACGAGCAAAACAACATGGGAACACAATTACAGTTAACGAAAATGATATAACCCTCGCAACTAATACAACCTATACAATACAATCAGATAATATGACAGTAAACCTTAGAAATACTCATGGTTCAGGAAATTGGAATCAGTCAAAGGGACACTGGTGGATCGAGATTACCTGTACAGATCCAACTATCACTCCAGATCCTGGACTTCCAGAACCCGAAGAAGCCGAAGAAGAACTGGATATAGAAGAAGCTGGTGAAGTTACTATAGAGAATATAGAGATTCTCTATTGGCATCCATAAAATCATGAGCAGAAGTATCTTCATCATAACTTTATTACTTATCATTGTAGTTAGTACTTTCATTTTTGTCAGTAATGAAAGAGAAAAAGTACCTGCTATAGTCACAGATGATGTCGCAGAGATTCAAGCTCGGTCGTTATCAAATTATGCTATCCAGTACGGAATGAAACAAATTCTGGAAGGTAACGTAGTTTTTTCTGATAGTATCCATGGTTCTATAAGTGGATTTTCATCACTTAATATCATGGATGGAACTATTGATAGCTTATTATATACGCATATGCAAGATGGATCAATAAGAATTGATTCTTGGGTTAGTTATGGTGTCTTAGAATCTCAAAAAAATCATCATGGTTATGCAAAAATTGCTTTCTCAACAGGTGAAGGTAATCAGGCAGATATTACAGCTGCAATTGTTACCGGCGGATTCATTACTATAAAAGCAAAAGCAGTAATCAATGGGATCGTTATACAGGATTCAGTCTTTAATTTTGAGGAGACTTTTGGGCTTACCGAACAAGAGATTAAAGATGAATGCATAAGCAGAGGTTCATATATAGAGTTGCCTGCTAATAATGAACCAATGCCCGATAGTCTTACATGGATGAATAATGATCTTCGAATACAATCTCATTGGAGTGGATCAGGTATTCTTATCGTCAACGGAGATGTCAGGGCAACTGCCCAAATAGATTTTGATGGAATTTTAGTCGTATTCGGCGAGTTAACCGTTGGTGCTTTTTCCAATATCACTGGGGCTGTATATGTGATAAATGATGTGCTGCTTGGAGCACATGCTCTAATCAGCTTTGATGCTGATATTGTGCAAGATGCGTTAGATGCATTACCTATAGATATTAGTTTCAAGATAATTGAATGGAATGAAGGATAAAAAATTTATTTAAGGATGATACTATGGAGCAATTAAAATTATTAGATTCAGAAAAAATGATGTTTGCCTGGTGGTTGAAGATACGGTGGTTTATAGTACTTATACTTTTTTCTATAGGATTGATCCACATCGGAACAGTTCCACAATCCTTTCCAATTGTTGCTTTTGTGGGATCTTTTATAGGAATTAGTACTTTGAATATCTTATTTCATCTTCAAATAATTAGAACAAATAATCTTATTGGAGCAATCCAGATTGTGCTTGATATTATTTTTAGTATTTTCGTTGTTCATCTTACTGGTGGGCTTGAGAGTTCATTTGTTTGGATATTTCTTGTAGCAGTTGTTACTGCGAGTTTATCTATCGAGAAATCAGGTGGGTTTATCGCCGCAATGATCGGGAGCATGAGTTTACTCTTCCTCCTGTTAATGTATAATTTTAAATGGTTGGTACCAATCAATGGTGATCTCTATACTGCTGAAGTAACAACACAGACGGTATTTCTTATCTCATATACTGGATTGTTTACAGTGATTGCTTTTATCTCAAGTTATACCAGTGACTTCGTAAAAAAATTGTCACTTAAAATTCTTGAGTTTAATGATAAGTTAAAAAACCAGGAAGATTTTCTCAAACTTAAAGAAGATGAAATCGTTTCTGATAAACAAAAATTAAAAGACTATGAAGAGGTAGTTAAAGTATCTGCTTCTATTGCCGGCATTGACCATGATATTAATAACCCTTTGAGCATCATTTCTTTATCCCTAAGTCGTGTAAAAAAAGCAGCAAGCCAATATAATGATGAAAAACTTCATAAATCTAATAATCAGATTGCGGAAGCAATAAATAAAATCAATGGTATTCTTACTCGTTTGCAAGAATTGAAACGATTACCGCTTATTAAGAAAGCCAGGAATAAATAATTTCTACAGGATAGTGATATGCAAAAACACATTTTAATCATCGATGATGAAGAGAGCATCAGAGAGCTATGTAAAGAATTTCTTGAAGAAGAAGGTTATAAGGTTACTCTTGCAGTTGACGGTCAAGATGGTTTGGAAAAAATGAACTATGATGACTTTGATCTCTATTTGGTTGATATGGTCATGCCTCGAATGGATGGTTTGGAAACGATGAAGCGTATTAAAAAGAAGCAACCACTTGCTGTAATTATAATTACAACTGGTTTCTCCAGCATTGAAGGGGCTGTAAAAGCAGTACATGCAGGAGCCTTCCAATATCTCTCAAAACCTATTAATGCCGAAGAACTTCTTGAAGCCGTCAATAAGGGTTTAGAATATTCAGAAGACCTATATGGTCCTCTTCAGAAAGCTTTTGAACCTGGCACCGAATCGACAAAGGGTGTACCTGTTATGCTGAATGGTTTTACTCCAGAAGAGCAAAAAGAATTCATGAATATTGGAAGAATTCGTAAATTCGATGCTGGCGAAACAATTATTCTCGATAATGAAAACACTGATTGTATTGTACTGGTTGAGTATGGAGAAGTTTCTATATGGTTAAGCAATACAACCGTTGATTATCTTAGAAAAAATGATACCTGGGCTGAAGAAAACTTCATTCTTTCTAGTTCTAACCTTACGACTCTTCGTTCTGAGACTGAGTGCAAGCTGCTATTTTTCGAAAGAAAAAAACTCCTTGATTTCTTTGCGTATAAAGGAGAAAGATTAATGAAAAGATTTATGATCAATCTCATTAATTGTATTTATGCGAAATGGAGAAAATCCATACAAAGAATAGTTATGCTCAAGCTTGTCACAGGAGAAAAATAAAGATATTTTGTTGTATCTCCAAGATATTACCTTGAATTTCAATATAATAAATCTTAGGTAGGTTACTCATGGGTTTATCATTTACACCGGAAATGTTAGTTGGATTACCTGAGTATTTGACGGGAACAAATCGTTTTCAGAATATAAATAAAATTATTACTTATAATGCAGCATGGCGTGAAGAAGCATATGACAATCTTCGCCATTTGCTAAAGTATATGAGGAAAATTGACGCATCTGACATGGATATTGGTGGACCAGGTTCCAATAACTATATTTGGTATAGAACCTATGGACAAAAATCTCCAAATAAAGATTTGCCCCAATACAGTCACGATGAGATAACAGCTATTCTGCTTAGTGTACTTTCTGATGACCAGAAAGTACTTTTATTTAAGAACAAAAATGTTGATCTTTCCGTCGGAATGGTTCTCGAAGAAGGAGAAGTTCCGAGTCGTTTCAGAAGCGATATCTATTATGAGAGTAATGAACTGGTTGGTAATTTCCGAAGAATCAATCAAAACCTTTTTAAAATTGACACTCTTGGATTTCCTCAACCAATAATACAACGAATGGATCTTCAATATGAAAAATCTGGTCTTGTCCTTGTCACTGGTATTACTGGTTCGGGAAAAAGCAGTACTCTTGATTCAATTGTTGATATGAATAATCATAATAATGATGCCCATATTATAATCATTGGTGCTCCTATAGAATATGTGCATTCATCAGATAGGTGTATTATTCGACATAGAGAAATTGGTGAGGATGTTATCACATTTAAAGATGGAGTAGTTCAATGCTTACGACAGGATCCGGACATCATAATTGTGGGTGAGATGAGAGATCCTGATACAATAGCCCGAGTTTTAGAAGCTACAGATAGCGGGCATAAAGCATTTTCCACCCTCCACACAAGTTCAGCAGTAGATAGTCTTCACAGAATAATCGGTGAATTTCCTACTCGGGAGCAAGAGAGAATTCGTTTGCGTCTCGCTGATACATTATCTATCATCATTTCTCAGAAATTAGTTCCTAATTTAAAGGGTAAACGTAGCCTTGCTAAAGAAATCCTTTCTGTAACTCCTTCTGTTAAAGCGGCCATTAGGAATCAAAATTTGAATGAAATATATCAGATGATAACAGAAGGGAAACGATTGGGAATGATCACCTTGGAGCAAGATCTATTTAGTCTTTATAAAAAAGGTGAAATCTCAAAGGATGTTGCAGTAAATTACTCTAATAATAGGAAAAGAATCGAACAACTTCTAAAATATTCATAGCAATCATGACATTAGGAAAAGACGGCAAAACAGCACTGGGTATCTTCCAAGATGGAATGACCATCAAAATAGCTCAATTGACAATTCTTAATGGAAGAGTCACTGTTACCGAACTAAAAGAAACGACACTCTCTATGCCTTTTTTCCCAGCAGATAAAACACACGCAAAACCGCAGGAACCACTAGCAACAGAAGCTGAGGAACCAGAGCAATTACCCGATCTCGCAAAACTTGAGGAAGAGATAAAAATACCTGATCTCGCAGAACTTGAGGATGCAGATATCGAACCTCTAGATGAAACAGATACTATATTAACTGGCAAACAAGAATTTCAGAAATTACTTGCACAATTCCCTCTTGCAACAAGTAAGATATCTATAAATGCACTTGATGAGAATATAACTTTCGCCCAGTTTGATGAAACGTTTTTAAAATCCCATTCGCATTCGAGAGCCAAAAAACAGCTGAGTCAGGAAATTCTTACAAAAGAAGATATAAAAACCAAAAATTATACATTTGATTTCATTAGAAACTCAGACAATTCTATACTCACCTTTGTGGAAAGGGGATCTAATGATATACTTCGAGTATTACAAGAAATTAACCCTCTAATTTCTAAAAAGAGATTTTTTTACTATCACGTAGAGCCGATTGAAATCTCTCTGATGAATCTTGTTCGAAATAATTATGATTTCAGCAATGATCAATACGTATTAATTATCTATATAGGTACTGATACAAAAGTTGGCATTATTATGAAGGGAAATGATTTTGTAAAAAGTTTCCCAATAATAGTGCCAGAAACTGATATCGAGCATATGAGGGAAGTCGTTTATTCGAAAATTATACTTGAACAAGATACTTCAAATATAAACATTACCAGTAATATTATTCTTGCTGGAGATATTGCAAATGAAGCTGATGTTGATTATTTTCGTAATTTGATAAATTCTGGAGCTAATATTTCCAGAATTACTCTCGATAAGCTTCATATCCCTCAATCAAAAGAGCAAATTTTTTCTCCAAAAAGAATTGCTGATTATTGTATTCCAATCGCTCTTGCATGGAGATCATTAGAGCCGCGTAATAAAAATTTCTTCTCATGCAACCTGTTACCCGTTAACATTATCGAGAGTCAGAAACCATTTAAAATCGAATGGCATGGATTTATTATTATGGCCGCTATATTTTATATTGCATTCTCATCAACTTTGAAAAATCTAAATATACAAAAAGATATTGTATCAATAAGCCGTGAAAACAATAATATAGAATTGGAATTGAAAAAGAACCGTGCAGTAGTGGTTAAATTAAAAAAGGTAAAAGACGAAATACAGTCCTTACAGGAAAATCTAAAAAAAGTAGATAAATTAATTGGAAATAAAAATCAATGGTATTATATTCTGAATGTCATTTCTAACTCTTTCAAAGAAAATAAATTAAGTTGGTTGAATTCATTTAACAGCCAGGAAAGTAACTTTAAGATCTCTGGATACACAACTCGTAACAGGAATATCATTCTATTCTCTAATCTTTTTCCAAATGGCTTTATCGAAAGAATCAATGAAAACACTATTCAAAATGTTGTCGTCTGGCAATACGATATAACCTACAATTATCCTGACCCTCTCGAGATTGCAAAAGAAAAGAGAGAAGGGGAACCTGGAATAGAATTTATTAAAGACAATGAAAAACTGATTCCTCCGCAAATCCGCATGGATGACTTCAAACCACAACAACAAACTGACCAAGAATCTAATCAACTGGACATTCAATCGTCAGATGCGACTACAGAATACCAAACTATCACGAAACTCTATTTTTCCAAGCAATATAAGCAGGCATATGATAAATACAAGGATTTTATTCAAAAGTATCCTGATAGCGATTTAGTTTATAATGCCAGTTACTTAATGGGAGAATGTCTCTATCAAATAGATGATGTTAATCAGGCTATTCAGATATTTGAAGAGATTGTGGCTCAAGGTGGAATAAAAGCACCTGATGCACTTATGATGCTTGGTAATACCCTTATAAAAAAAGGTGATATTGAACAAGCGCTTGTCTATTGGAATAACATCCTTACAAATTATCCAGACCATCGTCTTGCCTCCATAGCTCGTGCTAAGATTCAATATTATTCTAGCACACTGAGTAAGAATAATTCTTCAATGCAAACTACTGAAGATAATTTAGAAGAACCAGGAATGTATTTTGAGCTGCAACTCTATGCAGATACAAACTATAACGCTGTGCTCAATGAAAAAAACATTCTTGCGTCTCTTGGATATACGACAAAAATAGTGCCAATGACAATTGATGGAACATCGGTGTATCGATTGCGTCTCGATAGTCAATTCTCTCATGATGAAGCTGTAAGCATGGGAAAAAAAATCAACTCACAGGTCAATAGATACGGAGATTTCTGGGTTGACCAGGTTATGAAACAAAACCACAAAGAAGATCAACATACCACTGATGATAAAGAAGCTCGTAATGAATATGCTCAAATCGTGGAAAAATATTTCGCCAAAGAGTATGAGGATGCCTACCAGCTTTTCAGCCTATTCATAAAGAGATATCCTCATAACGAACTTGTTCAGAATGCAAAATATTTTATGGGTGAAGCTCAGTATCAGCTTGAGAATTATACTGATGCTATTACGATTTTCGAGGAAATACTACATGACAATTCAATCAAAACTCCAGATGCGCTGATTATGCTGGGTAATGCTCACGAAATGTTAGGCATAACAGATAAGGCAATCTATTACTGGAATGAGCTTATTAACAGATTTCCTCAAAGTAATCTAGCTGATATTGCCCGTGTCAAAGCCATACAAGTAAAGGACTGATACTATGCCCTATGCGATAAGAAATTCTATTATTCTTGGAGTATTACTTGTACTTGTTTTTTTGGGTGGTCTTCTTTCTAACTCTCAATCTGTAAAACGTCTTGAAACGATCGAAAAGGCATATAACGAAAATAAACAAACTCTTGAGCAATTAAAAAGAGCAAATCCAGATCTGAATCAAACAGACAAGATTATTGCTTCCCTGGATGAGATGAAAAAGGAAGCGTTAGAAAAGAATAAAATAATTCTTAAGAACGATAATCCAAGCCAAACATATCAGTACCTTATAGATATTACTGATTCATTTACACCTGATTTAAATTTCGATTTTAAAATTCTTCAAGGTGGGCAAACTTCAAATTTACCATATAATTCATATACTTTAAATGGTTCTGGAAATATTGAATCTCTCCATTTCTTCATATATCAGATCGAACATCAGGCTCCCCTTTATGTTATTGAATCAATAAGACTGTCAGAAACGTCAGTCACACTTAAGGATACTGTCGATTTCTCTATGAAAATCAACGTTTTTTATGATAAAAAAACTGGTACTCCGATTTCTGAGATACCTTTCAGAAGTTTTAGCTATTCAAATCTAACGTATAATCCGTTCTATTCACAAATCCATACACCAATTAACCGTTCAGAAGAAGATAAATATCCAAACATACATTCCGCTTCACTGATTGGTCTTACGCCAGAGAAAATATTTCTTAGGGATATTAATGGACAAATTATTACTCTCTATCCTGGCTCTAGAGTGGCGTATGGTTATCTCAAATATATTAATTGGAAACAGCAATGTGCTGTATTTATTATTAATCGAATTGGTATCACTCAAGAGGTTAAACTGTATTTACATGGAAATGAATGATGAATAAAAAAATTTTTATATTGTTAGTTTTACTATTTTTTTCTGGTTCTTTATGCGCACAGTTGGCAGAAGATGAAATTTCTTATCAGGAACTTATTTCACTCAATCAAGATACTCCTTTTTCTGATGCAATAAATGCTCTCGAGATCATGTCTTCTCAATTTGAAGGTAAAAAGATCATTAATATAAGTAGTTTTTCTGGAGTTATAGGAATTCCAATAAAAGAAACGTATTGGAAGAACGCTCTCTACCTTATTACAAAATATAATGATCTTACCATCGAAGATCTTCCGGGTTCATATATTATTAAGGATCCTATTGCTGTGGAAGAAGAAAAACCAGAGATTACTCCAGACACAAAACAGGTGAAGATTTCATCTATCTTTTTCAAAGCAGACAAATCGGTTCTAAATAATATTGGAATTGATTGGTCAACTCTCTTCGATGGAAAAGTTGTGGCATCAGTAAACTTTCAGGGAAGTGGTGTAAGCAGAGATATATTTAACGCTACTGCTGCCACAAAACTTGAATCTGGTGATATATCAATTGATATCAACACTCTTTTTAGTATCCTGGAATCTCACCAAAAGGGTACGATCATTGCTCGACCGTCTCTTATCGTAATCTCTGGGAAAACCGGCCAAATACAAGTTGGTCAGGACTTCTCAGTAAAAAAGAAGGATGAAGCAGGAAATATCACTGACGAATTCTTTCAGACAGGTGTCATCATGACCGTTACTCCGACAGTTGTTGAAGATGGCGAGAAAGAAGCTATCCATCTTATAGCCAGCGTGCAGAAAAGCTCTGCTACTCCCGGTGAACTGAGTACTATAGTGAATAAAAGTGAATCTACGACAGAAGTACTCTTATATGACGGTGAAGAAACAGTCATTGGTGGTTTATATGATACTGATGAAACAGTGACTCGTGTTGGCATTCCAATCTTAAAAGATCTCCCCTGGTGGATTTTTGGTATACGTTACATAGCTGGCTCAAAAAGATATGAGACGAACGTAAGAGAGATGATCGTTATTATTAAAGCAGAAATTTCCAAACCTGTTGATGAAAGAAGAAAAACCGCACAATCAACTCAACAGCAGATACAAGAACATCGCATACAAAATCAAGAAACTCAAGAACTTTTTAAAACTGATGAGGATTACAATGATAAGAAAAATAAATAGTCCTATATGGTTCCTTTTTATCATTTTCTGTGTAGGAATCATTATGTTCCTCACGTCTTGTGATCTCAAGTTGACAAATCCAGATCTAACTGATGCTCCTTCTAATCTAACAATTCAGAAGATAGAAGAAGGACGTATCGAAATAAGTTGGTCTTATAAGATTCCCGAGCATGATGATTCTGATACTCTTTATTTTGTTATCGGAAAAAAAGTAGGCACTGTTAGTTGGAATGATAGTTACCAAAATATGACAACGCAATTCTTCGCTTTTTTGGATAATATTCCCACAAATGATAGTCTTGTGTATGCGTACAAAGTAAAATTCTATAATAAATCTACTGATGAATCTTCACCTTATTCAGAAATTATTGCATATATGTCGTCCTACTGTGACCCGACTGATCTAACAGTTGAACAGAAATCACAAACAAAAATCGAATTGAATTGGCAAGATCATTGCGTGGGAGAAGAAGGATATTATATAGATAAAAAAATTGGAACAGGAAATTGGACAAATAGGTATCGAGTGCTTAATGCAAATATCACATCCTTTATTGATAATGTCACTCTTTTTGACGAAGTGTATTATCGTGTTACAGCATTCGTTGGCTCCACAACTTCATCATCTATAGTCAATTCGATCACACCGACCCTCATGGCTCCTTCTGAGCTGAACTTACAAGAACTTGATCAGAACAAAATTAAACTGACATGGACGGACAATAGTGAAGGTGAGGATGGTTTTATTATTGATAAAAAGATTGGTGGAACAAACTGGGTAATGAGTTATACTACTGTTGATAGTAACGTTATTTCTTTTATTGATGATATTTCTGAACCTTGTGGTACATATTATTATAGAATTAGATCCTATTCAGGAACCTATACTTCTGAAAATAGCAATGTAAAACAAATCAATATTCTGCTTAATTTAATAGGTTCAATTAACACACCTGGCGTTGCAAAAGATATAATTTCTTCTGATTGGCATGCTTACATATCAGATAATTACGAAGGATTGCAGAATATATACTATGGAAATCCCCAACAACCTAATATTCTCCATACAATGAATGATTTTGAAGATCGTGTACTTTCTGTAGATATTGAAGGTCATTTTCTCTTTGTCGCAAGCCACAGCGGAACTACTGAACCCGGAGTAATTTCTAAAGTAGATATTTCGAATCCAAATAATCCGGTTGTGACAGGTAGCAGTTCTACATCCGGTATTCCTTATGATATTGATGTTTTTGGAGATTTTGCGTATATTGCTGATGGAGATAATGGATTAACTGTTTTCTATATCTCTAACTCAACTCCTGTTTTTGTAGAAAATAATGATTCAACCGGTGGTCACGCACAGAGTATCTATGTGAACAGTACACATGCATTTATCACTCAAGGGTTAGACGGCATTGCTATTTATAATATTATGGATCCGCATAACCCAACATTAACTTCTACATATACTACATCTGGAGCAAAGGATATTTTCGTTCAGGATAATTATGCTTTTATTGCAGACAGCGAAAATGGTATGCTCATTCTTGATGTATCCAATCCTGCATTACCTGTATATACAAGTTCGATACAAACAAATGGTTTTGTTACAGGAGTCCATTCATATGGATCTGGATCGTATGTATATGTTTCTGATTCTGATATTGGTTTAATTGTATTCGATATTTCATCTATTATAAATCCATTTATTCTTGGTTACTATGAAATGTTCACTCAACCTTCTTCATTAACTCTATCTGGTAGTTATGCGCTGCTTATAGATAATGAGGGCATGAAGATAGTACAAGTAAATCCGTAAAATGTCTAGATTATTGTATCTAGGAGGTTACAATGAAAATATTAAAAAGAAACCTAATTAGGAGGTTAAACATGAAAATAATATCAAAAAAAACCAATTGGAGGTTACAATGAAAAAAATAAGCTTAGTCATTGTCCTAATTTTGCTTTTCTCTTTCTCTCTTTTTGCTCAAACACCTGTCCCTGGAGGAAATGTAAATGGAACTTGGAATCTTGCAGGAAGTCCTTATATCGTTAACGGAAATATTCAAATCATCGTTGGCGATCAACTTACGATCGATCCAGGTGTTGTAATTCAATTTTCTGATCACTACAAATTTGAAATTTTTGGTAGGCTTTTGGCAGAAGGAACTTCAGGCAATATGATTACTTTTTCTGCACAGAATCCTGCTACAGGATGGCATGGATTACGCTTTATTGATACCAATGCTAATCTACAGGATAGTTCAAAAATTGTATACTGCGAAATAGAAGATGGAAAAGCCACTGGCACATCTCCTGATTACAGGGGTGGAGGTATTTATTGCTCAAATTCCTCTGACATTCTTATCAAAAATTCTACTATCTCTAACAACACTGCGTTAAGCAATGGTGGTGGTATATATCTCTATCAATCGGATGTTATTTTTGACAATGTTATTATAGCTGACAATACTGCAAGCGGCTCTGGTGGTGGAATGTATCTTTATCAATCTGATGTTGTTCTTACCGAAGTGATTGTTTCTGGTAATAGTTCCACGTATGATGGTGGTGGTATTAATTGCTATTTATCCAATCCAGTTATGACCCATTGTCAACTTTACGATAACACGACTGAATGGAATGGTGGTGGCATCTATTTCTTTTATAATTCTTCTCCTGAAATCGTAAATTGTACTTTTAGTAACAACATTGCAGATCAGTTTGGATCAGCTCTTGCAGTATTATATAGTTCTGATGTTACACTTCAGAATTGTATTATTTGGGATAATGCTACTAATGGTATCTATGTCGAATCAGGAAGTTCTCTTTCTGCTACATATTCTGATATTATGAATGGTACAGGGCAAGGATTCTTTGGCACTGGCTGTATTGACGAAGATCCTCTCTTTGCAGATCCATCAAACAACGATTACCAGTTAACCTGGGCTGACTTCCCCATTCCTAATTCAACAAAATCTCCTTGTATAGATACTGGAGATCCAGCTTCTGCACCAGATTCGGATGGCACTCGTGTCGATATGGGTGCGTTGCCATATCTTCAATCTGGCATTTCTGGAACGATAACTCTACAAGGTGGTGTTGGAAATATTCTTGATGTTGTCGTTACTGCATACTCTGCAACAGATACGATAGTAACTTCTCCAGATGAAGATGGGACATACATCGTTAATGTCATTCCTGGAACATATACAGTTACTGCTGCACTTGATGGCTATTCAGCTGATCCTGTAACTGGTATTATTGTTGCTTCTGGGCAGGTCACATCTGGGGTTGATATTATCCTAAATGAAATTTTACCTGGAGAGATAAAAGGAACTGTTGATCTTGAAGGATTGGGAAATGTTACAGAAGTAGTAGTGAGTGCTGGTGGTGAGAGTACAAATCCATATCCTGTGTATGATCCATTTTCTGGAAACATCTTATATTATGAATATATAATAGAACTAACCCAGGGAACATACTATGTAACTGCAATAAAAGCTGGTTATCAAGATTCAACGATCATTGGAGTTGTTGTTACCTCTGGTCAACAAACGACAGGCATCAATTTTGTATTACAGCTTATTAAATATGATGGGTGGATCTCTGGTACAGTAACACTAAAAGGTGGAACAGGAGATGTTACTAATGTAGAAGTTACCGCAGATACTGTAACAGTTAATCCTGATGCTTCTGGTTATTATGAAATAATATTGAATAATGGTACGTATGATATCACTGCTACTCTTGATCATTATACCTCAGTTGGATTTGAAGATGTTGAAGTTATTGCAAATGACACTACTTCGATTGATTTCACGCTCTTACCCTGGGAGATTATTCCTGGAACACAATTTGCAATGATAGAATATATCACAGCTTCTTTGGATGGTAAATATGTACAAAACGTAGGGAGCAATAAAGTAGGTGCTTTTGGTTCTGGAGGTACGACAGATTGTCGTGGTATCGCAACATGGCAGGAAGGAAACCACCCACTATGGAAAGGATGTTATCCCTTGGAAGGATACTGGTATATGACAATTGTAAGTGATTACAATGCTGGAAATGATACCATCAACTTCAAGTTATATGATACTGAAACCGACAGCATTTATGATTGCTATGAAACCATAATATTTGTAGATTGTGATACTGCTCAAGTTGATATTATTGCACAGAATGAAGTAGATCAGAATTTTTCTTTTACAGAAAATTGGAATTGGATTTCTTTTAACGTACATCCAGCAAATACATCTATCTCATCTGTTTTCGATCCAATTAAAGCAGAAATGGTTCAAGTAAAAAATCAATCAACTAGTGCAACCTACTTTGATCCTCCTGGAACATGGCAAGGTGAACTTACCAATATCACCGATGCAGAAGGTTACCTGCTATATACTCCTACTTCTGTGAGTTCATACACTCTTTTTGGATATCGGATTAATCCAGAAACACATCCAATAGTTTTAACAACTGGTTGTAACTGGATAGGATACTTACCAAATGAAGAACTGGAGCTTGATGATGCTGTTCAATGCCTTTCTGTTCTTGACAGTCTTGTGTATATAAAAACGCAACAAAAATCTGCTGTATATTACAATGGGGGCTGGGTAGGAGATCTTCTTACAATGAAGCCAGGTGTGGGATATAAGATTAAAACACTTGCAGCAAAAGATACTCTTACGTATCCTATTGTAGAATCTTCAAAAGGCACTTCTGTCGTTGCGCATACGAATAATCCCTTAGGATGGAAGGTTCTCTCTGGATGTGCTCAAAATATGATTGCTATCGTTAATCCAAAAAATTTGCAAGATCCATCAACCTTATCAATGGGTGTATTTGATGAAGATAGAACTTGCTATTCAATTGGTTCATATACCAATGATGTATGGTATTTTACTATTGTTGGACAAGATATTCATGAGCTTCATTTCGAAGCTTATCACACAGAAAATGGTGCTTATTATACAAGTTCAGAAAAATTCAGTTTCCAGAATGATAATATTCTAGGAAAAGTTTCTGAACCCTACGAAATTACTTTAGAAAAAATTCAGCATAATGTCCCAATAATCGAACTAAAGCAGAATACTCCAAATCCATTTAAATCCTCCACTTCTATTCAATACTATATTCCTGAACCATCACATGTAGAAATTTCGGTTTATAACATTCTTGGTCAAAAAGTGACAACGCTTCTCTCAACTCACAAAGAATCGGGAGAATATGTACTTACATGGAATGGTTTAGACGAAAATGATACGCGACTTTCAAGCGGTATATATTTCTATAAACTCATGACAGATTCATTTAGTAACGTAAAGAAAATGTTAATAATTCAATAACCATAAGTAAGGGAAGGAAGCAAATGCTTTCTTCCCTTTTTTCATTTTCATGTTTAACCAGAATAAAGGTTTCCTGATAAGATTTGTAATGCTTCTTTTAGTGCTTATCGTTTCGTATGCACATTGCGAACCACCTTCATGGATTATAATTTCTGGCACAGAATATTCAATGGTTGTTATAGCATCTATATCTTTGTTTAATGAAGATTTTGTTGGTGGAGATGGAAATATAGCAGCTGCATTTGGATCTGGTGGTGAAGTAGATTGTAGGTCAATTGGATTATGGCAAGATGCAAATCCACCTTACTGGGATGGATACTGGTATTTTACTGTTGTTGGCGACGCAAGTGGTGAAGAAATTTCATTTAAGATATATAACGACTCATCTGATTCAGTTTACGATTGTACGCCAAAGTTCTTCTTTTCTATTAATGCAACGTTTGGTTCACCTTACGATCCGATTGAAATATTTGCATTGTACCCCCCTACTGATATTTCAATAACAGTCAGTACTATTACTCATATTCCTACAATTACTTGGTCATCAGTTGAAGGAGCGAATTCTTATTATATTTATTCTTTTGATACACCTTCCTCTGAACTATCAGCTAGCACACTAACAGCTCATATAACAGGAACTTCTTGGTCAGATACCCAACATACTAAAAATTTTTACGCGGTTACGTCATCTGATGATTCTTTATATTCATCAAAATGTTTAAAAAATATAAAGAATGACACAGTAAATAAAGATAACCCTTGATTACATAGAAAAAAATGATACAAAAAATTATTAGTATAATAACATTATTTGTTTTCTTATATTCCTTACTTTTTTCTGATCCACCAGATTGGGCTCCAATAACAGGCACAGAACACTCAATGGTTCTTATTTCTCAGATCATGTATGAAGGTATGTATTTTATAGGTGGAGGAAATCTCAATATGGCTGGAGCATTTGGTCCAGGAGGAGAGACAGATTGTCGATCAGTAGCAGTATGGCAAGAACCGTATCCACCCTATTGGGATGGTTATTGGTATTTTACTATTGTCGGTGATATAAATGGAGAGAGTATCTCCTTCAAGATATATAATGAAGATAACGACTCTTTGTACGATTGTTATGAAACTATTTCATTTGAAAATAATGCTACTATTGGCGATCCCTATGATCCTTATGAACTTTCTGTAATACCAGTAGGTGTTGATGCACTTAATTACAATAAATTGAATTTTAAGGCATATCCAAATCCCTTTTGTAATACTGCTACCTTTTCTATGATTTCTCACCATGACCATTTCGAGGAATTATCTATATTTGATGTAAAAGGTCGTTTGATAAACTTTTTCCCTCTTGATCATTATCACAATCTTCACTCAATTACATGGTCTGCAAAAGATTTATCAGGAAATACTGTTACTCCTGGAATATACCTATATATGCTTAAAACCAGGAATACTTCCATTCATGGAAAAATAATATATATTCCTGGATAATATACCTACAATTAGTAGTATAAGTAAATGGATGATGTAAAAAAACAAACTCAAACCGAAAAAGAAGAAGAGCTTCTTCAACTAAAAAAAGCTGTTGAAACAATGAAGCTTGGTGTGACCATCTGCAACACAAAAGGAGAGATTATATATGTTAATCCCGCTGATGCACATATGCATGGCTGGGAAGTAAAAGATCTTATTGGACAAGATGTAAGAGTGTATGCTACAAAAAGGAAACTTGCTCCATGGCAAATGGACCAGGTTATCAAATGGAAAGGAATGACACGTGAAAGCACTAATATAAAGCAAGATGGAGTGTCTTTCCCTGTTCGTTTAGTGTCTGATATTGTCAGAGATTCACAAGATCTGCCAATCGCAGTAGTCACGATATGTGAAGATATCTCAAAATCAAAAAAAATGGAAGAGGAGCTGAAAAACAGCGAGGAAAAACTGCGTCAAGCGCAAAAGATGGAAACTATTGGCAGACTTGCGGGCGGAGTCGCCCATGATTTTAATAACCTTCTTACTGCTATAAATGGAAGGTGTGACCTTCTACTAAAAAAACTTGATCAATCTATTCCAATGTACAATGATCTATTAGAAATCCGTAAAGCTGGTGCTAGAGCAGCTTCTTTGACTGTGCAACTACTCACTTTCAGTAGACAGCAGATCATTGAGCCTAAGGTACTTAATCTTGGAAATACTATACAAGATGTCAAAGACATGCTGCAACGTCTGATAGGTGAAGATATCCTTTTAAATATTGAAATTCAAGAAGATATATACATCAAAGCTGATAGCAATCAAATCGATCAAATCTTAATGAATCTTGCGGTTAATGCGCGAGATGCAATGCACAATGGTGGCACCCTAACTATTAGACTTTATACAACCTCAGTATCAAATAGAGATACCATTGGGCAAATTGAAAATCTTGAACCTGGAGAGTATGCAACTATTGAAGTACAAGATAATGGAGCCGGCATGGATGAAGAAACTGTATCGCACATCTTTGAACCTTTCTTTACCACAAAATCCGTGGGAAAAGGTACCGGGCTTGGGCTTTCAACCGTTTTTGGCATCATAAAGCAAAGCAATGGTGGAGTTGAAGTTGAAAGTACTCTCGGCGAAGGCACAATATTTAGAGTATTTCTGCCATTGGTTGAGTATAAGGAAGAAGAATTACCAATTAATAATCAAGATAAAGACGCATTTTTTCAACAAACTGATACTATCAAGAAAACAGTCTTACTGGTTGAAGATCAGGAGATGGTTCAGGATCTTGTTACAGAAATACTTGAAGACGAAGGATTTAATGTAGTATCCGCTTTTAATGGTAAAGAAGCCCTTGTAATTTCTTCAACATATTCTGGTACGTTTGACTTGATGCTTACAGATGTGATAATGCCTGAGATGAATGGTAAGGAATTAGCTGAGAAAATCAAGAAAACCAAACCAGATTTAAAGATACTATTTATGTCCGGTTACACTGGAGAAGAAATGAGAACGCGAGGTGTTCTCGAACCTGGAACAAATTTTATACAAAAACCATTTACCCCGGATTTGCTCATACAAAAAGTGCTTGAAGTCTTGAATAGTAGGAATTAAGGTCCTTTTCTTACTACTATTTTCCCACACAGAATCGATCAAAAATATTATTTATTATCTCTTCGCTTGTCACTTTTCCTATTATTTCTTCAAGGTTTTCACTTGCTTCGCGAAGATCGAAAGCAAGAAATTCTAATCCTTTACTGTCATCTAACGCTTGAATTGCTCTTTTTATTGCTTCCACACTTTTCTCAACTGCCGCTAGTTGCCTGGAATTAGTTATCATTCCTTTCGAAAGGTCATAGTCTTCAATACTAATATTATTCACAATCAGCTTTTTTAACTCACGAATTCCCTGTCCAGTTTTAGCAGATACGGTAACTCCATCTTTAATATTTACTTTTTCTTTCAATAGATCTGTTTTGTTAAGTACTTTTATGATAATTTTATCTTTCAAAAAATCCGGTAATGTTTCACGTGAAACAGTGCAATCTTCAACCCATAATATTAAATGTGCGTTTGCAATAATCTCTCTCGTTTTATCAATACCATATTTTTCAATTCTATCCTGACTTTCTCTCAGCCCTGCTGTATCGAATAACTTTATAAGGTATCCTTCAAGAGCAATATCTTCCTCAATATAGTCGCGGGTTGTTCCTGCAATTTCGGTCACTATCGATCTCTCATTTTCTACAAGTCGGTTAAACACACTTGATTTACCTGCATTTGCTGAACCTGCAATTGCGACCCTATATCCCTCATTAAGTATTATACCTTCGTTTCCTGTAAATATTAGAGCTTCTATCTGGTCTTTAATTAAAATTAGTGTTCTTCTTCTAGCTTCATCTGTTTCTTCACCGAGTTCCTGATCAGAGAAATCAATATCAAGCTCAACGTTACTTCTAAGTTCAAGTATCTTATTTAAAATTCTTTTTATTGATGAATATAGTTTTCCATCAAGTTGATTTATTGCAGATTCAAGCGAGTGTGCAGTTTTAGCATTAATAATATCAACGACCGCTTCTGCTTCTGTTAAATCCATTTTTCCATTAAAGAAAGCTCTTTGGGTAAATTCACCTTTTTTGGCATGTCTTGCACCATTACTCAACACGACCTGCAACACTTTCTGCGTAACGAACATTCCTCCATGACAGTTTATTTCTGCAACATCTTCTCCAGTATAGCTATTTGGTTCAAAGAATATTGAAACAAGCACATCATCAACTATTTTGTCTTCATGTACGATTTTACCATAATATATATGATGAGATTCAAATTTACTATTTTTCAGTTTTTTAATGAAAATCTGTGAGATAATTTTAAGTGCATCATTCCCACTTATTCTTATCACGGAAATACCACCGCTTCCAGCAGGAGTTGCGATGGCAGCTATTGTATCTTTATGACTTTCCATTTAATGACAGAATATATTTTGCAATATTGTCTGCATTCAAACCAATTTTTTTACTAAGGATCTCCGTATCTCCGAAAGTAACAAACTCATCAGGCAAGCCAAATCTTTTAATATTGAAAGTTAAACCTAAAACATTACATGCTTCAAGAACACCAGCACCAAAACCTCCAAACAAAGCATTCTCTTCAATGGTAACGATATTTCTTACTTTTTGCTCGTGAAGCGTAAGCAAGAGCTTTTTATCAATTGGTTTAATAAATCGTGCATTAATAAGATAAGGTTCAATATCATATTTCTTTAATTTTTTTACAACATCATATGCAAGACCAAAACTTGTTCCAATCGATATGATTGCTATCTTTTTACCTTGTTGAATGATGTCTGCTTTTCCCATAGTAATTTTGCCAGAAGGCACATCATAGGTGTTGACTTCTCCCCTTGGATAACGTACTGTTATAGGTCCATTTGTATATCTATTCATGAACTTGATCATTTTCTCAAACTCATTGCCATCTCTGGGAGCCATGATAGTCATATTAGGTATACATCGTAAATACGACAAGTCAAATGCCCCATGATGGGTAGGACCATCTTCTCCTACAAGCCCTCCTCGATCAATGGCAAATCTTACCGGTAAATTTTGTAATGCCACATCGTGAATTATCTGATCATATGCTCTTTGAAGAAATGTTGAGTATATTGCAACATAGGTTTTCATACCTTCTGTTGCAAGTCCAGCTGCAAAAGTAACTGCATGCTGTTCTGCAATACCTACATCAAAGAATCTTTCTGGAAATCTATCTCTGAATTCGTTTAAACCTGTACCATCACACATTGCAGCAGTGACAGCTACAATATCATTATCCTTTTGGGCAAGTTCTGCTAATGTTTTGCCAAAAATACTTGAGTACGATGGCTTTTCCTTTTCTTTTTTCGCCTTGCCATTTTTTCTGTCAAAGGAAGATATCCCATGAAATTTTGTTGCATCTTGCTCAGCAAATTCGCATCCTTTACCCTTTTTCGTAATAACATGAACGAGTGCAGGTTCGCTTATATTATTTCTTGTTTGTGTTAAAATTTTCACTACCGTTGGTAGATCATGACCATTAATCGGTCCAATATACCTAAATCCAAGATCCTCAAATAAGCTATTGGGAATGAACATATTTAACATGCTCTCTTCCAACCTTCTTGCGCCGGTGATTATCTTACTCTTAATAACATTCGGCAAAGCTTGAACAACATCCCACACATCTCTTTTCAGTCTGTTATAATGCCTGCCAGAAAGAACATGTGCGAGATAATGATGAATGCCACCAACATTCTTTGAGATAGACATTGAGTTGTCGTTTAGAATTACCATTATATCTTTATTAAGTCCACCAGTATTATTTAATCCTTCAAATGCTTCACCCGCAGTGAGAGCTCCATCTCCAATAACTACAATCGTCTTTTCTGGTTGTTTTTTCAATTCTTTTCCGACAGAAATCCCGAGAGCTGCCGAAATTGACGTACTACTATGCCCCACACCAAAGGCGTCATATTTACTTTCCTTTGGAGTATTAAAACCACTTATTCCACCATATTGCCGTATCTTATCAAATTGACCATTTCTCTCAGTTAGTATTTTGTATGCATAGGATTGATGCCCAACGTCCCAGACTATCTTATTCTTAAGAGGATCAAAAACTTTTAACAACGCTACGGTGAGCTCTACTACACCCAAACTTGGAGCAAGATGACCTCCTGTATTGGATGTAACCTGTAATATTCTTTCTCTAAGCTCTTTACACAATTCTTTAAGCTGGGTTATATTTAACTGCTTTACGTCTTCCGGGCTTCTTACTGTATCTAACATACTGATTCTCCATTCTTTAATAAAACCTGATGTGCTATCCATCCCAGAATTTCATCCTTCCCGATCTTTGATTTAGCTGAGAATACAACTATCTTCTGATTGGGTAGTAATAAAAAGTGATCTACAAATCTTCTTTTTTGTAGATTTACCATCGATTTACTTAATTTATCTGCCTTTGTTGCAACGAGTAAAAATGGTAAATCATTTGACATTATCCATTGTTTTGCCTCAATATCTTTAATGTCAGCGTCGTGCCTGATATCAATTAGTAATATCAGCCCAGCAAGATTTTCTCTTCTTGATACATAATCTTCTATTAATCTTTTCCAGGAATCCTTCATTTGTTCAGAAATTCTAGCAAAACCGTATCCTGGAAGGTCAGCGAAGTTAATTTTCTTTTCTTCTCCATCTATCTGAGTTGAAATCTCAAAAATGTTTATCGTTCGAGTTTTTCCCGGTTTCTTACTTATCTGTGCAAGATTTTTTCTTCCGATCAGTCCATTGATCAGCGATGATTTGCCAACATTTGATCGTCCCATAAAAGCTATTTCCATTGCATCGCTTCTAGAAAGATCCTTGAAGTGAAGTGCGCTTTCTACATATAGAGCATTATTTATCTTCATCGGGCTTATATATCACTGAATATTTTTCTGACTCGCTTACTTCTATTTCAGATACTTTTACTGAATCACTATTAAACATATCAGAAGCTTTAGAAAAAATAACTTTTGCGATCGATTCAGACGTAGGATTTTTCCTAGTAAATTCCGGTATAGAATTTAAATTCTTGTGGTCGAAGGACTCTAATAGTTTGTTGAAATCTTTTTTTAGAACCTTGAAATCTATTGTCATGCCAATTGTATCTATCGTTGAGCATATAAGCGCAAGCCGAACATTCCAGTTATGACCGTGTACATTTGCACAGTCCCCCTGATACCCAACAAGATTGTGGGCTGCACTAAAATTACTTTTAATATTTATGATATACATTTTAACCTCAACTTATCATATAGTAATTTCTGTAATTTTATGTCAAAATATTCTGCACTTTCTTGACAGTAGTATGAGTTATTTAAGCTTGAGTCCTGTCAGGAGGTACGATGATAAAGAAAGAAATAATTGAACGTGTTCTTGATAAAGCACTTTCAAAAGGGGCAGATTTTTCTGAGATCTTTTTCGAAGACTCTGCAAGCGCGTCCATGCAGATGCTCGACAGCAAAATCGTAAAATCTATCAGCGGGAATGATTGGGGAGCTGGAATTCGTGTTTTTTACAATCATAAGGCTATTTACGCTTACACAAATGACCTTTCTGAAGATGGATTACTCCGTGCGGCCGAAGCGGTAAGTGCTGCAGAAAAGGGCATTGAAATAATCGAAGTCCCTAAACTGAGAAATCAGCATTATGATCCTCATCATGTTTTTGTTATTTCTTTTGATCAAGTTACAAGTAAAGACAAGATCGACATAATGCATACGATCGATATCGCGGCGAGGAGCTATTCTGATTTTATCTCACAGGTGAGTATCTCGTACATTGAGAAACTTCAAAAAATTGCTATTGCGAACAGCGAGGGATTGTTCACGAATGATCTGCGATCCTATGCTCGTATGTATGTAAGCTCGATTGCAACCAAAAATAACGAAATGCAAACTGGATCGGAAGGTCCTGGTGCTCTTCAGGGTTTCGAATTTTTCAAAAACCTTGATGCGGTCAAGCTTGGTGAAGAAACTGCTGAAAGAGCAGTAAAAATGCTTCTATCTGATTATGCACCTAGCGGAAAGTTTCCTGTTGTTATTGGCAATGGGTTCGGTGGCGTGATATTTCATGAAGCTTGCGGACATGCGTTGGAAACGACATCAGTAGCGAAACAGGCATCCGTCTTTACTGACAAGATGGGGCAAGAGGTTGCTCGTCCCTGTGTAACAGCCATCGACGATGGAACGATATCCAACAAATGGGGCTCTAGCACAATCGACGACGAGGGTAATCCAACTCAGAAAACCCTTCTTATTGAGAACGGATTTCTTAAATCATTTATCATTGATAAGCTTGGTGGATTGAAGATTGGCGCAGAATCAACCGGTAGCGGAAGAAGACAATCGTATAAATTCGCCCCTACTTCGAGAATGAGAAATACCTATATTGATAATGGTAATGATTCTTTCGAAGACATGATTTCAAGTATTGATTTTGGATTGTATGCAAAAAAAATGGGTGGTGGTTCTGTTCAACCTGGTACTGGCGATTTCAACTTTGCAGTAAATGAGGGTTATCTTATTGAGAATGGAAAAATCACAAAACCCGTACGTGGCGCATCACTTATAGGAAATGGTCCAGCAATACTTAAGAAAATATCGATGGTTGGTAATGATCTTGAATTTGCAGAAGGTATGTGCGGCTCACAGAGCGGAAATATTCCAACGTGTGTTGGACAACCCACAATTATGGTCGACGAGATCGTAGTCGGTGGTAGAAAGGAGCGATGATGTTTGAAAAAGAATTTGAATCTATTCATAACTTGGCAAAGAAAAATGATATCGAACTTTACGACATCTACCTCTCCAGGATGAATGCATTTTCCGTCAAAGCATTCAGGCAAGACATCGATGCCTTTAATTACTCAGATTCAATAGGGCTTGGAATCAGAGTCATTATTGGTGACTTTGCCGGATATTCATATACAGAAAAGCTTGATCAAGATTCTCTTAATGCAGCTTTGGCACAAGCAAAAACAAATGCAGAAAATGTTGATAAAAAAGAAAAGATTATCCTCAAAAATTACTCCTCCATCGAAGCAGATCTGGAAATATTCAACCCAGAACTTTCCCTCGTTCATTTTTCTGATAAAATTAAAAAGGCAAAACTGCTTGAGAAAGGAGCCCTTGATCGGGATCCAAGGATAGTTAATGTGCCATATGCATTGATCGGAGATAATGAGTCGTTTATTAAGATTGCCAATTCACAAGGTCTTTTAAAAGAATTCAAATCGAATATTTGCTATGCCTACACATCATGTCTTGCGAAAGAAGATGATCAAATGAAATCTGCAAGTTATGAGAAAATGACCAGAGATTTTGCAATGATCAATCCTGCCAATATCAGCGCTCACGCAGCAGATCGTGCACTTGCACTCATCGGAGCGCGTGAGATAAGTTCTGGTGAATATCCAGTTATCTTTGATAATCACATGGCAGCCACATTGCTAGAAACCTTCTCTTCGATCTTTTCTGCCAAGACTGTTCAGGAAGGTCAATCCCTCCTGAGAGGAAAGATTGGAGAACAAATTGCGAGCTCAAAAGTCAACATCATCGATGATGCGCTTTTTCCCGAAGGTTTCAATACACAACCCTTCGATGGGGAAGGTTATCCATCCGAGCGAACAGAACTGATCACCAATGGAATCCTTAACTCGTTCTTACATAACACCATAACAGCTCAGAAGGATAGTACTCGTTCCACTGGTAATGCTAGCCGCTCGTATAAAAGTACGATCGATGTTTCGCCCACAAACATGTATTTCGAACCTGGGACAACTTCTAAGAAGGATCTTTATTCTGTGTTCCCAAAAGCAATTGAAATTGTTCAATTATCTGGAATGCATAGCGGTTGTAACACGATATCTGGCGATTTCTCTATGGGAGCTCAGGGATTTTTCTATGAAAACGGTGAGATTAAATATCCAATACATAACTTCACTGTATCGGGAAACTTCTTTCAACTTCTTACTCATATTCTTGAACTCGCACATGATATAAAATTTAACTTTTCAAGTTTCGGCGCTCCGGCGATCCTCGTAGAAAAGTTATCTATAAGCGGTTAATATGAAAGTTGGATTTCTCCAATTTGCGCCAAAGCTACATCATGAGCAATATAATCTTGATAAAATAAGCTCAATGCTCTCGGGCTGTGCTGCTGATCTTATTGTACTTCCCGAACTCTGTACAAGCGGATATCTGTTTTCATCAAGAGACCAGATGGCTCTGCTGGCTTCTCCAGCAAATGGGAGAGTTCCATTGTTCTTTCAAGAATTAGCTCATAGAGAGCAGATAACAATCGCAGCAGGTTTTCTTGAATCAGAACGAAATGAATTCTACAATTCTCAGATAGTCGTATCACCGGAAGGTGAGCAAATCATTTATAGAAAAGTTCATCTATTCTTAGACGAAAAAGATCTTTTTCAGCCCGGGAACTCTGGATTCAAGATATATGAACTTCATACAACTAAACTTGGTATGATGATCTGCTTTGATTGGATATTTCCGGAGAGTGTTCGAACTCTAGCACTTATGGGTGCAGATATCATCTGTCATTCAGCCAATCTCGTGCTTCCTTTCTGCCAGAAAGCCATGATTACTCGTTCGATCGAAAATGGAGTATTTACCATCACTGCAAACCGCATAGGTTCTGATGAGATCGGAGATGAATGCCTGAACTTTACTGGTATGAGCCAGGTTACTGACCCGAAAGGTCATGTACTTATACAAGCGGGAGATGATGAAGAGAAAGTTGCTTTTGTGAATATCGATCCAGAAGAAGCACGGAACAAATATATCACAGATAAAAATCATCTGCTTGATGACAGAAGAAAAAAATTTTACAAAACATGAGTATATCGTAAATTAAATAGTACTTGTTGATCCCGGATAGTATAAAACTTGACACGAAATCTGGGCTCTCAGAATTGCAAAATCTAAATTATTCTGGAGGTTCCGCTGTGAAAAGAACATATCAGCCACATAATAAACCAAAAAAATCGAAGCATGGTTTTCGTGCTCGAATGAAAACCAAAAATGGCCAGGCAATCTTTAAAAGAAGACGTGCAAAACGTCGTAAACGACTATCTGTTTAATGTCTTGTGAAGCGCATTTCATCACAAACAGAATTTATTGAACTCAGAAAAAATGGCATTCGTAAAAGAACTCCTTACTTCGACATTGTTACCATACCAGCAGACAGAGACGGTGATTTTGGATTGGCTATCATTGTGACAAGAAAAACAGCGAACGCTGTGAAAAGAAATAAATTGAAGCGCTGGTTCAGAAACTTTGCACATCTCCAGTCACATCTCTTCAAAGCCGATCATAATTACTTGATAATCTGTAAAAAGGGTATCTATAATTATGGAAGGGAGCACATATATCATGACCTTACCTCGCTTCTTGAAAATACTGAATAAGATTCCGAACTATCTGTTCGTTGGATTAATCACCTCTTATCAGAAAGTTCTTTCTCCGTTATTTCCGAATACATGCAGATTTTATCCAACATGCTCAGTATATTCCAAGCAAGCGTTCCAGAAATATAACATTTTTAAAGCATTCTACCTTTCTGCATGGCGTGTACTTCGCTGTAATCCATGGAGCAGAGGTGGAATCGACCCATTACCATAAAAGGAATATTTTCAATGGATAAAAGAACTATACTTGCCCTCATCCTTATCTTTGTAGTATTTTTTATCAGTAGTAAATTTCTCTGGAAGCAACCTGCTCCACCCCAACAACAGACCACAACACAGCAAAAAGAAACCGTACAGGAAAAACCCAAAAAAACTGAACCGGTTAATGCAGAAATGAAAGAAGTGGATACAGGAACTTTCATCACTGACACTGCGGTGGAACGAAATGATAAACTCATCCTGGAGAATGATAATATCAGGGCGATTTTTACAAATAAAGGTGGGAACATCAGGCAGGTTATTCTCAAGAATATCATGGCAGAAACCAAAGATAAGTCAGTTGAGTTGTTTATTACAGAAAAGGGAATGTTCAATACGATCATTTATACCAGCAGTGATACTATTAATGTAGGTAAGCAGTATTTGGAATATGCACAGGATGAATTCTCCATTACATTCTTCATCCAGAAGGATGGTAAGTGTGTTTTCGAAAAGATCTATGCAATAGAAAATGATTATACGATTCAAGCAAGGATCAAAGCTGACGAGTTAGGTTTTATTGACTCGTATGATCTTGAATTAGATGCAGGGATCTATTATGATAAGGAAGGCGATAAGCGTTACGCAACCTATATTGATGCTGTTGCTTATTCAGATAATGAGGTAAGAAAAGTAAACCTTAAAAAAGCTGCAGAAGGACAGAACCTTGTAGGAAATATTACCTGGACGGTACTCAAGTCCAAATATTTCATGATCGCAGCAATCCCCGAGAGAACAGTCAAACTTCGAGAGCTAAATGTCACTGCAGAAAATAGCTCAATCCAGGAGACACTTTCCATAGATACTGGAAGATCAAACATTGATCACAGCTATATATTATATTGCGGTCCTGTTGATTATGACAACTTGCGGTCGTTTAATATAGGACTGGAAGAGGCAATGAGCTTCGGCTGGAAACTTCTCAGACCAATAAGCAAGCTGATCCTAAGATTATTGAAATTTCTCTACTCTCTGATTCCAAACTATGGTATGGCAATCATCATTCTTTCGATCATTCTCAAGCTAATATTTTATCCTTTGACCCATAAGAGTTTTTCCTCAGCACAAAAGATGCAGCAGGTACAGCCGCTTCTCAAGGAAGTTCAACAGAAGTATAAAGGTGATCCTCAAAAACTGAACCAGGAAACCATGAAGCTGTATAAAGAACATGGAGTAAGTCCGTTGGGAGGATGTTTGCCGCTTCTTATCCAATTCCCAGTATTGTTTGCACTTTATCCTGTACTGCAATCGACCATCGAACTTCGTCATGCCACGTTTATGCTGTGGATACAGGACCTGTCTATACCTGATCCTTACTATATTCTCCCAATCTTAATGGGTATTACCATGTTCATTCAGCAGAAACTTATGTCACGAACACCCACTCCTGATATGGATGAAAAGCAGTTAGCTCAGCTTAAGACACAGAAGTTCATGATGTATGGCATGCCGATTTTCTTTGTGTTCATTTTCCGTTCGTTACCTGCTGGACTGGTTCTCTATTGGTTTACCTACAACGTGCTGTCTGTTTTTGAACAGCTGAATATCAGAAAAAAATCCCAACCAATAACAGGCAAAGAAATCAAAGTAGAAAAAAAATAAATATATAGGTGTGCTAGGCGGGAAGCTAGCGGTGTCCTGTAACCTGCAATCCGCTATAGCAGGGCTGAATTCCAATCAGCGAGATTTGATGTCTGCCTGTGTGATGTGCAAGTGGTGTTGAGAGTCAAGTCTAACGCAATCGGGCTCTGCGAACCTTGTCAGGACCGGAAGGTAGCAGCAATAAGCAGCTCGTCTGATGTGCCGTTAGCCAGCTTGGCTTGAGCTAACTACATATCTCCTTGCAGAATAGGATCTCAATGTGCGGTGCACACCTTTTTAAATTAGCATGAATAAAGAAGAAAAAACTAATACACAAAAAAAACACCGAATCCCAAAGTACGTACGGATCATTCTTGGCATTCTGATCGGTATGCTGCTGGGATACATCTGGCATAGAGTTATAGGATGCAAAAGCGGTGCTTGTCCCATTGCATCAAATTATTTATACTCTTTGAGTGTTGGTGGTTTACTGGGACTGATCAGTTCACTCATACGATGAAATATCGCCATCTTTTCGGTCCTGTTCCCTCACGCAGACTCGGTCTATCGCTCGGAATCGATCCAATACCTTACAAAACATGTACTTTTGACTGTATTTATTGTGAATGTGGCGCAACTACTGACCTCACCAAAGAAAGACGATACTATATTCCAACAGATGAGATCATTCAGGAACTTGATGTCTTTTTGGAATCAAAACCCGATCTGGATTATGTGACTTTTTCCGGCTCTGGTGAACCAACTTTGAATAAAGGAATCGGCAAGATAATTTCTCATATTAAAGATAGGTATCCTGAATACAAAGTAGCGGTGCTGACTAATAGTTCCCTGTTCTCAGATAAAGAAGTAAGGAAAGAACTCTTTCATGCTGACCTTGTCATGCCTTCTCTGGACGTAGTTTCAGAAAACACTTTTTCAAAGATAAACCGTCCGGTTTCTGGAATAAAAATTGATGAGATTATCGAAGGTCTTATCGCTTTTAGAAAAGAATTTTCCGGAAAGATCTGGTTGGAAGTCTTCATTGTGCCGGGAATTAATGACACAAAGGGAGAAATCGAGAAACTTCATAATGTGCTTGAAAAGATCAATGCTGATGAAGTCCAGCTGAATTCTCTCGATCGTCCAGGAACTGTTGATTGGGTTCAACCAGCGACCAGAGAATATCTCGAGTCTATACGATCAAAACTTAGTAGAGTACCGGTGATTGTGATCGGTGGATATGAAAAAAGAGAAAAGGTACGACAATTCAATACAGAGATAGAAGCACAGATACTCTCGACTATTTACCGCAGACCCTGTACGACAGAAGACCTTTCTGAAATACTTGGTCTTCATGTCTCAGAAGTGAATAAATATCTCGATACACTTATGGGACATAACAAGATCGTGCCGGTGAGAAAATCTCGGGGAATTTTTTTCAGAATAACTGAATAAATCATGCCTACTGCGCTTGCCTGGTTAGGTTTTCTTGTTTCGCTGGTCATCATGATCGCAGTGGCAAGGAAAAATATCTGGCTTGGCTTCATCGTAGGAGCTCTCATTCTTGGCTTTGTTAATCTTACTCCATCAAAGATATTGCTCGAGATCAAAAGCACACTTATAGATCCTTCGATCCTTTTACTGGGGGTGGCTGTCGGCTTGATCCCTTTGATTGGTGGAGTGCTGGAAGAATCTGGTATGATGGAGGCACTCTTTAAAAATCTAAAATTACGTAGGAAACTTTTTTTGATATTTGGGCCTGCATTTCTTGGAATGCTGCCTATGCCTGGTGGAGCGCTTCTTTCTGCACCTCTTTTGCTTCGCGCGGGAGAAGATATCACAGACAAGCAATATACCGCTATCAATGTATGGTTCCGGCATGCGCTTATTTTGATCTATCCTTTGGGAGCGTTGCTTGTTACCAGCAAGATGGCTGGTTTGTATTTATATAAAGCCCTTCTCTACCTCATTCCGGGCTTTGTCATCATGATCGTTCTCGGCTGGATATTTCTGCTGCGTGGTATAGATGGAAACTTGCATACACAACACAAAATTGACCTTAGAGCTCTCCTAACTCCCATTGGAATTATCATTACTGCTCCCTTGATCCATCTAATTCTCATGACCCTTTTCCCAAATATACTCTCTGAGATTCCTTTGATTATAGGCGTTTCATGCAGTCTCATTTTAGGATTTGTACTCGGTAAGATCAAAATGAAGGAATTACTACCTCTCAGCAGAAAAATGAAGCCCTGGAAATACTTCTTGATCATCATCGGCATGTTCCTCTTTCTGAATATTTTCCAGGCATCGAACATGTCCCGCATCATAGCGGAAATCGCATTCTCAAAAAGCTTTACGATCGTACTCATCGCTGCATTCCTTGGCTTTGTTACGGGTAGGGTACAGATGCCTTTTGCGATAGTCCTTCCAATATTCTACTCACGCTTTGGTACTGATGCAATGTCCTATCTCGTTTTTGCGCTGATGTTCTTTTCAACCTACATGGGATACATCATTTCTCCAATACATCCCTGTGTTTCAGTTTCACTGGAATTTTTTGGATCTAGTCTGAAGGATTTTTATAAAAAACTCACTGCCCCAACCTTGATTTCTTTGTTGACCGCATTTCTCATAGCAATGATGTTTATACAATGAGAAAAAAGATCATCGCAGTCATTGGTGGGAATGCTGTTGATCACGAGACCTATCAAATCGCATATTCTGTGGGTAAGATCATAGCAGAGAATGGATATTACCTCCTTTGCGGTGGACTTGGCGGTGTCATGGAAGCGGCTGCAAAAGGGGCATGTGAAAATAATGGTACAACGATAGGCATTTTACCAGGAACAAATACTAACGATGCAAATCCTTATATCTCACTACCGATCGTAACAGGGATGTCAACCGCGAGGAATGTGATCATCGCACGGACCTGTGACATTGCAATAGCTATTGATGGAAAATATGGCACACTTACAGAGATCGCCTATTGTCTTGAATTCGGGAAAAAAGTTCTTGGATACAAAACATATGCTATTGAGGGTGTCATAAGAATTAATGAACCAAAGGATATTATAGCTTATCTTTAACAATAAAATCTAGAAGTTAGCTGTAAGTCCTATCCTGTGTGAATTACCCAGATCTGAATGAGTGATCAGGGCATAATTAATCATAAACTGTCTAAACCGAAATCCCATGCCTGCAGTAAAATGGTCTCCAAATATACCAGATCGTACTGATAGTACCTGCTTGTAGTTAAATTCCAAACCAAGATTTTTTGTATACTCATACACTTCACTCCAATCAAAATCAAATATAAGTTTCGAATCAATAAACGGTACAGGCTGTTCAAGGGATATACCAAATCTTGGTGTAGTAATAACCTCATCCACATGCTTTGAGCGAGTATCCCAGGTTATCTTAGTTCCCCCAATATCCTGAAGATTAAATGCAAATCCAATCTTTCCCAACCACGGGACTTCTGTGAGCAGACCAAAATCTGTTCTAACCATAAAAGAGACATCAACTCCCATACCAGTACCCATATTTTCATAAATATCCCGCTTAATATACTTGAACGCCCCGCCAAAATAATAATCTATAGGAAGGTCAAATAGTTCCCAGCCTAAATCAACCAAACGCGAAAAATTCTTTGCAAAAGCAAATTCAAATAATTGATCAGAACTAGAAAAATATCCATCAGGATTACCTGTAAGTTGCAGATCTACATTTGAAGAACGTAAAAAGACATCCGAATTTTTTATCCACTTTTCGTCATACAAGGGGAGATTATCTACAGAAAGTTGCGAAAAACTGATGCCAATAGTCGTACTGGCAGGAAGAGGAATACATAATGAAAAAAAGTCATACGAAGCTAAATTTTCAAACAGGAATGCATGCATAAATTCTGTCTCGATATCCTTTATTTGAGCTATACCTGAAGCATTCCAATATATGGCACTTCCATCATCTGCTATAGCCGAGAAAGCTCCACCCATACCAAGTGGTCGTACTCCACTTCCCAGAAGCATAAAATCACCAGCATATCTTCCAGCATGAAGAAGCATTGGTATAACTAGAAGGATAAGGAGTATAATTTTTTTTCTCATCTTAGGATCGCCATTTTTTCAATTACTTCCACTATCTTACTCCCTTTTTGTGCCACAATCTTATAGAAATATACTCCATTAGCAAGTTTGCGACCATCATGATCGACGCACTCCCATCCCTTAAGTGCATGAGGATATTCGTGATAACCAACTGAGGTTCTTAAACCTTGTATTACATTTACTAATCGACCTGATACAGTATAAATCTCAATACTAACATCATCAGCATCATCAGTAAGAGTGTAAGTGAATCGTGTTCTTCCTTCGTTGTTCGGATCTGTTGTTTCGAGAGAAACGGGATTCGGATAGTTACCTGTATTAATTACAGTAAATTCTTTTTGAACATTAAAATTCACAACCTTTTCATTAAAATTTCCGTTTACATCTGTAGCAGAAATAATCAATGTGTAAGAACCTTCATCAACATCAATTTGATATTTAATTGGAATAGAATGTATGTTGTTCGTGGAAAGGGTATAATTAGTTACAGGTTGCCCATTCATAAATATTTTTGTCTTCTCTACGTTCACACCGTTTTTGTCTTGAATCAGAAATGAAAATTGAGCTTGATTATCGACATAACCACCATTTGTGAATTCCTGCCCTTCGACATTTACTTCAATAGAAGGAACCGTGACATCATTATTATTGAACAAACTATATATGCCAGGTTCTGATATATATGTATACACAACATTTTTTCCCTGAAGATTTGTGTCACCACCAGTCATGACCCAGCTTCTAAACTCTTCATTAAATCGATATAATTTAAAATTGCCCTGTTTTGCAAGATTTTGAATCGTTGTATCTGTAGCACTATAATTAAACATCAGAGATATATTTTTCTTAAAATGCTTATCAACGGTAAGACAAGAGGAGTCAAAGGGCACAATTTCATACTGCATAAACGAACCATTAGATAATAGTGGAATTGGTTCCACATCAGGAAGAAGTGTCGTGATGTCCAAAGTTGATGATTGAATAGAAAATTCTTCATTTTGATCTACCACGCCCGCAGTAAAGGAGGCAACAAAATTTGAATCTATACTTGAATGAATCGTCGATGTAGTATGCCGAACAATAAAGATATTGATCTCAAAGCTTTTTGTTATATAGTTATTGAAATAGTATAATTCAAGATATGAAGTATCTGGATTAGCATAAACTTTGATATTGTATTGAGATGGTGAAAGTGTGCAATCAAAGGTAACCTTTTCTCTCAAATACGATTCTATTGGAGGTGCAGTGAGTGAATCTATTACCTGAGATCCATTTTCAAGTATGACTTTAGTAGGCTGCGTTGGTAATTGTCCACTATTAAAAAGTTCTACTCCAAACACCAGTCCATCTTTTGTGAACTCTACCTCAAAAGTCTCTACTGAAATATCAGGACCAGTTACTTCAAATGTAGTTTCTTCGGAAATCGTAGAACCACCATTAGAATTAAATGCTTCAATAGTATATCCAATTTTTGTTCCACTAGTAAAGTCACTTATTGATTCGGAAGTAACATATAAAAGTGTATCGTCGGCAGATCTTTCCATATAAATAGTGTATTGATCTTGTGGGAAGACTGTTCTCCACCACCTGCAAATAACTGAGTCAATACCTGCTTTGTCATAAACTTTAGCAGAAATGTACACAGGCTCTCCTATAGCAGGAATTGCGGGTATTGGTTCCATTCCAAATATCGCTGCCTTGCCGACACTAAACTCTGTATAACCCACATAATCAGAATTTGCATCATAGCCATAGGTTCTGATTATCCGAGAAAATTCAGTTGGAGTATTGAGTGTATCGATCACGATTTCATAACCAGCAGGATTAAAGGTTTTTCTTTCTATATTATTCAACTCAACCTGAATATTTTCTAAGGGATTATACGGATTTTTAATAAGATCTTCTTCATCAGTAACATAATAGGAAATGCGGTTGAGTGATGAACTTTCATTATCAATAAATAAGGAAACAGTATCTCCTTTAATAAACTGATAACTATCGAGTGTTGTTTCGAGCATTTGATCTGGTATCACGATATCGATTGCTGGATCACCCATATAATTAAAAGACCTGAGAAATACAAGACGAGCAGTATCCCATGGAAATTTGAGTGCATATTGAACCTTTGCAATATTCGCCACAGTTGTGATATTTCTCTGCCCATATTTGAAGATACTTTCAAGGAAGTAAGCACCAAGGTATTCATCCTGATCAAGGAATCCTTTGCCTGCGCCACCAAAGAAACCTATGGCTCCTTTAGAAGGTTCTAACACAAAAGCTTCTCCCAAGCAGCTCGAACCAGGATATTCGAAGTTAGAAGTATAACAGGTCAAACTGCTAATAACTGGATAGTTGTCATTGAAGAGGGTGGCTATATCTCCTAAATTCATGAGATTTAGGTCAGACCATATCTGTCCTCCACCATGCCCCATAAACTGTATGAAAGCAGTTCCATCATCTATATAATCTTTTATATTTATTGTACTTCCCCAGTAAGGATCATTATCATCTGCCTGGGCAAATATCCTTGAAACCCTATATTCTTTCGGAATATATTTCCTATTCAACCTTTCACTTTGGTCTTCAAATACGCCAGACCCTCCGGCAATAAGCATGAGATGATTACGCCAGTTATCATTGAAGTTAGGTTGTGTGTTATATTGAAAAGTCTTTGCAAATACCGGAAGGATTTGATCTGCCTCCCATACCGGAATTCTACCAATCGCAAGATCAGGAAATTCATCCTCTCCAATGATAGAGACGAACCAATTATCATCAACGGTAGCACCCACTTGATATGACCAGCTCATGTGTGTCGGAACAATGCTATATTCCTTGTTAGGTGAAGTTGATCTTTCATCATAACATGCATCACCAAGAAGAAGTATAAATTGAGGAGAAGGCTCCTGCCAATTATTGTATGCATACGAAATAAAATCCTTAATAGCTTGATCTGAACAAAGCCCGTAATTGAATGCATCGTATATATCTTCTGTGGAAGCTGCATACATGGTGAGCCCTTTTTGCTCATACCAATGAGAGGCAAACTCAGATAAAATGTCTTCTTTGAGAAATTCACTCTTTGAAATTATTATATAATCTGCTTGTGAAGAGGGATCTTTGAGAACATTCGGATAGTATGGAATGATCTCTTTTGGAACAAGCTTATGAATCTCGCTGACTGCAATATATTTTGTATCATTATCATATACCTCATCCTGAAAGGTAAGCAGATAGGGGGCTCCACCTTCTGGAAGACCAGACTCGATACTGAGATTTTCAAACTTACTTACTCCGATTTTGTAAACATCTATATCTGGAACAGAAAACTCATTGATTTCAAATTGCATCAAACCTGTAGGAAATGATGTGGGTTTATTGAACTCTAATTTATCTTCATGGGCAATGCATTCGCGCCAGTAGTTAATGCTGATATAATCTAAAAGGATACGATCATAACTCGCATCGGTATCTCCGGGTAAAGTAATGTAAATTTGATTTGTGCCATTATTTAATTTATCATTACTCATCAAGCCAGTCATAATTTTTTCGTTTTGACCATACCAGTACTCAGAACCTATTTGTGAAGTGTTAATATAAGCTAAAGCATGATGCTCACCAGTGTTATTACCAGGAGAATAATATGTTTCTCCAAAGAAACGGATTGTCACCTCTGCACTTCGTGCATTGCTTTGTAATGGATTATATAGCTGAATTTGAAATTGTGTTAAGTTAGGCGCACTCATCTGCTGCCAGAACCATAAATCTTCAATAACATTTGTGACCTGACTCAATTTTGAATAGATACTTTGATTCTCAAAATGTACTACGGTATCAAAGTTATATATTTTCCTATAATTATAGGGACTTGTCTCGTATAATCCTCCATCATCAACTGCAAGGTGCGTTCCCAATGCCCCTTCTTCATAACTCAATATATATACATTTTCCCATGAAAAAGGATTGAAGTATGAATCTTTACCATGATGAATATCTGCATAAAATTCAAAATAATCTCCCTCATCAAAGGATTCATCATCCTGTCCATGAAAAAATATTGGGATCTTTTCTCCTACATTGTACAATTGGAGATATCGTGGATTTATTTCGTCTACCTTCAAAAGCACATCATATTCTGTCTGAAGAGAATCTATCCACGTTTGCAAGGTATCTTTCAGATATGAGTAGGTTATTTTATAAATTCCCTCTTCATCAATTATAAATTTAAATTTCGATATTTCGTATTCACTTTCCTTTTTGTTATATAAAGATTCTTCTCTCTCCTTCTCTTTACGCCAATATTTAGCAAACTTATCATTGATAAACATTTTTTCTGAAATTTGATCAATATAGTTACGATTATCACTATGCCGTTTTGATTTATCACCTTTGATGTCTATCTGCACCACAAGATCTGTGTAGAGTTTAATACTATTCTTAGTTTTGTTATACTGGATTGGAAAAACACGAAAAGCTCCTATATATCTATTGCCAATATAGCCAAGAGCTTGGGATTCAACTATATTTTCAGGATAATAATTATTCGGTTCGAATGTAATGAGCTCACGTGTAGGATCAGGCACTAATATTCCTTCATCTTTGTATTGAGGATTTATGGGTATAAGCACTTCGGTTAACAAAACAAAATCCTGTGAAAGGATACGTACACTTGTTGTACCTTCTGGAGGAATTCCAATATTTTCTGATAAAAATGGTATTCGGGGTAACCCCGCAGTCTGAATAAAGCATAGATCTAAATCTGGCAATGATATATCCTGAATATTATCATGTATTTTTGGAATGTTGTAGTCGTTGATTTTTATGTGAATTTGAATAAAATCTTCTGTGATATTTTCAATTTCAAAGCTATTTGCTCCCCAAAGGAAAGTAACAGAGAAGATAAAAATGATGATGAGTAATAATTGTTTCATTATACTATTTTGTTATTTTACGTATTCCTTTTAGTGCAATATCATTTCTGTAATAGCTATTTGTAAAAGATATCTTTTTTACTTCATTATAGACCTTATCCTTTGCCTCTTGAAGGTCATCACCCAAGGCTGTAACAGATAACACTCTCCCTCCGTCAGTACATATGTTGTTATTTTCTTTTTTTACACCGGCAAAAAAAACTATCGCATCATCAGAGAGAGTATCTAATCCATTTATTTCATATCCCTTTTCATAATCAGAAGGATAGCCACCAGACGCTATTACAACATTAACAGCACTCTTATTTTTCCATTTCAATGTAACCTCATGTATACTTTCATTTAGGATAGCTTCACACACATTAACAAAATCATTGTCAAGAAGAGGAAGAATTACTTGTGTTTCTGGATCACCTAAACGACAGTTATATTCAAGAACTTGTGGTCCTTCTTCAGTTATCATAACACCAGCATATAAAATTCCAGTAAAAGGATTTTTTCCATCTTGTAAACCTTCAAGAGTTGGAGTAATGATCGTTTCGTTTATCTGTTTTAAAATATGTGAATCAAATATTGCTGGTGCATAAGCTCCCATACCTCCTGTATTTGGTCCCTTGTCCCCGTCAAGAATTTGTTTATGATCCTGAGAAAGAATAGAAGAAACATAATTCTTCCCATCTGTGAAAGCAAAAATAGAAGCTTCTTCGCCAGAGAGATAATCTTCAATTATTATCTTAGAACCAGCTTCACCGAAAATACCATAGTTCATAATATGATTGAGAATGGTTTCTGCTTCCGTATAATTATCGCAGATAAAAACTCCTTTGCCTGCTGCTAATCCATCGGCTTTAATGACAAGGGGAAACTCCTTTTCTGTGAGATAGGATAAAGCCGGAATGATTTTATCGAATACTTTGAAATTAGCGGTTGGAATATGATATTTCTTCATTAAACACTTTGCAAAAACTTTACTACTTTCAATTCGTGCTGCTTGTTTGGATGGTCCAATAACCTGAAGACCTGCTTTCATAAATTCATCAGCAAGTCCTTCCGCAAGAGGTTTCTCGGGTCCGATAAAAGTGAAGTTAATTCCTTCGGTTTTGACAAAACGAATAAGTTCATTAATTCCCTGAATCTGAATAGGCTGAGCAACATCTTCCATTCCAACATTTCCTGGAGCTACAAAAATTTTTTCTATCCTGTCACTCTGTGCACATTTCCAGGCAATCGCATGTTCTCTGCCACCACTTCCGATAATCAATACCTTCATATATTTATTAGAATCTTACCTGTACGCTAAAGCTATATGTTTTTTTTGTTTCGTCATTACTCCCGATATTCCCATCTCCATCAAGGTCAATATAGTATTCTTTATAATGCCAGACAAGAAGAGTAGCAGGTGAAACTTCATAACCAAGCTCTGCTTCTATTGCTGCGTTCGGTGCTTTCCAGGTCGTAAATTTTTCCACTTGTGATTGAGAATATCTGGCAAAAGCATACGCAAGACCAGGAATGATCATCTTCTTTAGACGAACTTCACCAAGAATCGATTTCCCAATATCATAGTCCTTACCAGTCATATCTTCGTAAGCCACAGAAATATCGATTATATTGAAGAGATGTGAGACAAGCTCTCCTCGCCAACCCTGGGAACTATTGATGCCTTTGAGTGTGCTACGTTTTGTGACGACAGAATCGCCATCAACCTTTGCTCTTTCATTATCATATAAATAGTTAAAGAAGTTCGATTGGAAATCTTTGCCAAACATTCTGTAATCAAGGGTTGCATCAAAAATGAAGAATTTTGCACCAAAACCGGGGAATATTACCCCAGTACCATAATCGATGATATGAGCTATCTCTCCATAATTATACAGCTGAAGTAATTTCGAATGGATCAAGGGTAATGTATAATCAGCACCAATAATAGTAACGCTTTCTTTTTTCCCAAGCTTGTATACTCTTTTCAGGTGATGATACAGATCATCCCATGTCTGAAGTGTGTCGATCTCATTATTATTATCTGCATCGATATCGATGTTTGGATCTCCAAGTAAAGTAGAGTCAGCAGGATCTGGCCAGCCATCGCCATCTGTATCTGCCCAGTACTGAGGATCGTCTGGATAGTCATCAAACTCATTTGGATATTTATCGCCGTCGTCATCTTTAAGGGCACCTAGTTCATTCTGATCAGTTACTGCAGTAATACCGAATTCCATATTACTTAGGATTGGTATATCGAGGAACTGTAATGGACGACCCTTTACTCGTACTGCGAAGATATTGTGTTCATCGAGATTCGGACAAAAAACATCAAAACCAAGTCCATAAGTTTTTGTATTCACAGCGATCTCTGCACCGAGTTGTTTGATGCCGGGATAGTTAAGCATATTTGTGTAATCTCTCATGATTAATCCGTGACCAAATTTCAAACTGGGGAAAGCACCCAATCTAAAATAAAGAGGATCATGCCTATTTGCAAATTCCAGATACATGATCTTGTTTAGATATGCATTAAAATTATTCCAGTCTTCTTTACGGATGTTTCCATCACCATCAATTAGAACATCAAAGTCAAATCCTATCTTGAATTTCCAGATTGCCAACTCTGGCATGAGGCGTATACGAGTGTAGGTCACTCCATCTATTGTAACTGTTCCAATTCCTATGGAGCCTGGAAAGATAGTTTTACGTTTGGTGCCAGTTGTAGGTTTTTCTGGTGCTGGTGTAGCATCATCTTCTTTGATTTCAACTTCAGGTACAGGCTGCTGCTCTGGTTGAGGCGTTTCTTGTTCTTCTATGTCTGTTTCTTCTGGAACAAGCATGTGATAGAGAGATTCAGGTGGTTTCGGGCTTTCTATCATCTGTAGAGTGGGAGAATCTATACCATTAGAAAAACCACGATTCCCGGCTGGAATTTCTATACTACCAAATTCATTACTGAATTTAACTGCACCTTTATACACTTCTATAAAAGTAAATCCAGTCTGAGCATCGACCTTCGTCATAAACGTGGTGCCTTTTACTGCGGCAACTGACGTAGGAGTTTGTATTGTATATTGTCCTTTTCCAGAAACAATTTCTGACCATATCTGTCCAACATCGAGCGTGAGGGTCTTCATAAAGGTTTGATCTCGCTGACTCACATTTATCGTAAGTGTACTGTTGGAAAAAACTTTTGATATCGCACCATTATCAGAAAATTTTATAATTGCAAGAGAGTTTTCCTTTGTGAGTATCATATCACCATCATAAAGCATGGTTCCTTCTGCAGCTGGGCTCAGCTGGTGATTGTGATTAAGAATGACCTCCCCCTGCATCTTCATGACTTCAGCACAATGATCCATTTCCTGTGCATTAATTATCACAACAACAAAGAGAGAAATGAATAGAGAACAGATAAAAATACTGTTCTTGCTTTTCATAGTTGCTCCTTCTAAAAAAATTTCTTCCTTAAATTTCTATTATCCATATTATTAAACGAAATAAATCATTGACTAATATCATGATGTCAAGTAATTTAAACGATATGCTGAAAATAAGAATTATTGCTATTAGTCGGAGTAAAAATGACTAAAATCGTATATATATCAATAGGTAATGAAATTTTAATTGGCAAAACAGTAAACACTAACGAGGCTTTTATCGGGAGCCAACTCGCTGACATAGGAATGCCTCTTGAGAAAACAATAACGATTAAGGATGAGAGAGAAACCATTCTGAATTTGCTTAAAAGCTGCTGGGAAAAATATGATATAATTATTGTAACAGGGGGACTTGGACCTACTCATGATGATGTTACTAAAAGCGCAATCTGTAAGTTCTTTAAAAAAGAATTGGTATTTAAAAATAGTGTTTGGAATGATATAAAAAAATTATATAATGAAGAAAATCAAACCATTCCAGAAATTGTTAAAACACAAGCTGAAATTCCTGAAGGTTTTATTGCATTAGCAAACAAAAGAGGGACCGCTCCAGGATTATACTACTCAAGGAACAATAAGAAAATTTTCGTTCTGCCTGGAGTGCCTGCTGAAATGAAACATTTATTTATAGAAAATATTATTCCTATGATAAAAAAACAATACCATACCACTCCTCTCTTCCAGAAAACAATACGAACTATTGGTATACCCGAGTCATTACTCTATACAAAAACAGAAGAAATTAAAGAATCAGAACATACAAAAATCGCCTTTCTACCAAAACCTGGCATGGTTGATATACGTGTGTATGGTTTTATGGAAAAAGAAGTAAATATGTTTATTAATCATCTTCAAAATAAAATACCCGAAGGAAATATTTATGGGTTCGATGATGAAAATATAGTTTCTATTTTTCACAAAAAAATGTTAGATAGTAGAAAAACAATTTCTGCAGCAGAATCATGTACTGGTGGTCTTATTCAAAATCTCATCACTGATAATGCAGGAAGCTCAGAATATTTCTTGGGTGGCATTGTATGCTATAGTAATGATGCAAAAATGAGACTCCTTAAGGTTCAAAGATCAACTATTCATAAGTTTGGTGCGGTGAGTAGAGAAACAGTCAAAGAAATGGTAGTTGGTGTCCAGAATCTTATGAAAAGTGATTATGCTATTGCCGTATCCGGCATTGCAGGCCCGGGAGGTGGATTAAAAGAAAAACCTGTTGGTCTGGTATATATAGGCGTTATTGGCAAATCTGGCTTAGACATTACAAAAAACAATTTTTCGGGAAATCGTTTAGCGGTCAAAAAGAAAACAGCATTTACTGCATTGAATCAATTATCAAAAACTTTATAGTAAATCCTAAATTTTTTAGGAAATAATTTAAAAAAAATTGACGCATTATATCATTTCCCGAATTTGCAAAGAAAAAAATTAAGGAAGTCATTCAAATGAAGAAAATGCTATGTATCATTTTTACACTAATGTTGTGTTACACTTTCGTACATGCTAAACCTGAAATCTCATTCAAAGAAAAAGTATTTGATTTTGGGGAGATTTTTGAATCTAACGGAACAGTACATCATTCATTTATTTTCACTAATGGGGGAGATGAACCATTAGAAATCTTGAAAGTGAGTTCCTCTTGAGGATGTACAGTTACCAGTAGGTCTACTGGTCTGATTGAACCAAGTGATAGTGGTTTTATAAAAGTCTCTTTTAATCCAAAAAACAGAAGAGGTAATTTTAAAAAATCTGTAAATATTTTTACAAATACAGATCCTAAAATGCTACGATTAGAAATAAAAGGGTACATTATTCCAAAATTTAGCCAAATTAATAAAAATGTAGGAAACTTTGATATTCACTTCGATGTTGTTTCATTTGGTGATGTATACTACACAGAAGAAATAAAGGACACAATAGAAATAGTAAATAATGATAGCCTTTCCTTCAATATTTTTTTTCAAAAAGTACCAAAATATCTCGATATAAAAGCTATACCAAACAAAATACTTCCAAATCAGAAAGCTCAAATTGTTAGTACCCTTTTCTGTGCAAAAAAAATTGATTATGGTTTTTTTGTTGATACTATTCGTGTTGTACTTTTGAATAAAAAAATAAAATCTCAAAGTATTTTATTTGTAACTGCCACTTTATTACCGAAGTTACCAGAAATTGAAGAAACACATTCTGAATTTGTTCCTCAAATCTTCTTTGCAGAAAAAGTAAAATATTTGAATATATCTGAGAACTCAAAAGAGGAGAGCTGTGAGTTTATCTTCGAAAATCAGGGACAAAGTAATCTGATTATTCATGATATTTACGTGAATAATGGTTGTACAATACAATATTATTCCTCAGTCGTCGAGCCTGGAGAAAAAGGTTCTATACATATTTTTTGTAATGATGTTCATAAGAGAAAAAATTATAAAAAGGTTATTAATGTAATTTCCAATGACCCACTAAATACTCGACAATCATTACGTTTAATGTATCATTATAATAAGGATTAGATTCTATGAAAATAAACAATCCAAGATTTTTTAGCATACTCCTCGCTTTCTTTTGCTTTTCATATATTACAAGTTGTAGTTACTTTCAGACAATTGAAAAGACACCATCAATTTATGAAGATATCACACCTGAAGAATCGTTTCGTCTTATTCAACAACATCTTAATGATAAAAACTTCATCATTTTAGATATAAGAACTCCCGAAGAAATAAGTAATGGTTATATAGAAAATGCAACATTTATCAATTATAAGAACGACAATTTTGCAAAAGAAATTTCAAAACTTGACCGTTCAAATATTTATTTAGTCTATTGCAAAGGTGGCATACGTAGTGAGAAAGCTATAGAACTCATGAAAAATCTGGGCTTTCGATATTTATATAATATGCCCGGTGGTTTTGACGAATGGAGTGAATTGCATTATCCATTCGTGAAACCCTAAAAAAATAAACTAAAAAATCCCCCTTAACTACTATAAATAGTTGTAACTTACGAACAAATAAGACTTGACATTATAAATACAAAATAATAAAAGGGAAACATTATGAAAACAAAAAATTTTTTAATTTTTTTTTCTTTGATTTTTTTCTCCATGTTTGCAATGCATCTTGCACATGCACAGACACACGATGATTTTACTATAGAGACCAGGGATCCTACTGACACAGTATTTGTCACAGATTTTTATGACCCGTTAGATACAGGGGGCCATTTAAATATTGAATTTTATAAAAACGGAAATGGAAGCAATGGTTATTTTCGTCTTTATTATGCAATTGACGTAAGTGTGTGGCCAGGGGACTCTCTTGCTGCTATTAAAGATTCCATCACCTCACCTTATGATTTGATAACCAATGACAAAACCAATTACATGATTCGTATATATTGGTTAGATGAATTTGGAAATCATAGCCCTCATTTCGGACAAGCAGGTCCATTGCAATCAATAGATAACAACAATGTGTACGTTGGCATCTTGAATACTTATGAATTTGGCACCATGACCTATCCTTATACTACAATTCAAAAAGGAATTGATAATGTTCTGGTTGGGGGAACTGTCAATGTTGATACTACAACGTATTCAGATCCTGTGCAAATAAACAAGGCAATAAGTATCAAAGGAACATCTTCTAATATTTTTAATATCGATGCTGATGTAACACTCGATGCAAAGCCAATAACTATCACTGATGCGAAATTGATTCCTCCTCATAGTTGGTTTATTACGAACAACGCTTTGATTCAAGATGGCATCGATGCATCGAGTCATAGAGATTCGATAATAGTGTTTGATGGCACATATTTAGAGAACATTGTTATTAATAAAAAATTATACCTCTCTTCAATTTGCGGCAATGATTCGACCTTTATTCAAGCAGCAAATTCAAATGACCATGTCGTAAAGATAATCGCAGACTCAGTTATCTTCAAAGAATTCTCTGTCTATGGTGCTGAAATGCCCTCAAATTACAAGGCGAGTGTTTATTTAAATGCTGTCTCAAACTGTCAAATAGTTAATAATAATTTGGGATATAGTTTTAACCAGAGAAGTGATTATGGTTTGTTAATTCAAAATTCTAATTATAATAGAATTGAACATAACAATTGCAGTTATAATTTCTATACAGGGATTTTTGTCGAATACACAAATAATAACAATTTTGAATTTAATCAATGTTACAAGAACCTCAGTAACGGTATATTTATATCTAATAGCTTTTTTAATGTAATTAAAAACAATAGCATTTCTGAAAATAATGTATTTGGATTAAATCTATATGCAAGTAGTAACAATATTGTTTTCAATAATGTTAGTAATTCAAATGATATGTTTGGAATTAGTTTAGTGAACTGTTCTGATAATCATATAAGCAATAATGTTTTTGAAAATAATTCATCTGTAGGTTTGCGATTAGTTAATAATTGTACCAATAATGTCTTAGTTAATAATTTATCTGCTTCTAATGAAATTGGGCTACATCTTGCTGTTAGTTGTTCAAAGAATACCATTGTCGATAATGTTTTTTCTAACAATACAGATGATGGAATTGTAATAGACAACTCATCTGAAAATATTCTTATTCGAAATACTACAAAAGATAATACGACTTTTGGAATAAATATAATTTCTTCTAATAATAACGAATTTTATTTAAATACCTTGCGTAATAATTCTTTCCCTGTTAACTCAAGCAGTTCGATTAATTCATGGAATTCGCCTACTCCAATTTCTTACAATTATACATGGTATTCTAATCATAAAAGCTTTTTAGGAAACAATTATGATGACTATTATGGCTACGACTCAAATAATGACGGTATAGGCGATATACCTTTCAATCTTCCAGGTAATGAACCTGATGATGATTATCCCCTTATGCTAGAAGCAGATAATTATTCACTCCAAGCCTGGTGGCTTCATTCTGATAGTAGTATGTATAAAGATTTTATAGGAAATCCAATGGGTGAAGTTACAATTCCTTCTGGTAATTCCAACGTGTGGATTTCCAATCATATCATTGATAATAACGTAAATTTTTCAACAAGTGATACATGGACTGGTCAGATTCAGTTTAGCGCTCCACCAGAAAGTGGTAGTATTTTTTCAATTGAACTTGGTTACTCAACAATTGGCACTGATTTTATATACTGTGGTCCAGACGCTTCTGTCACTGGTGATGGTTCATCAACTGTATTCACATATATCACCGACGGAGAGAGTTATTCAATGCCCGCAGGTACATACTATGCGATCAGAATTTCCAACAATAGTTCAAATAATTACAATATCAGAACTGGAGGTGGGGTATCATATATATCAGCACCTGTCTTTAATCCAGAATTATTCCTCAATCCATCGGACTCATTAAATTTTGGAAAAATTGATACTACAAATGTGTCTGATTCTACTCTTGTAATAAAAGCAAAAAATATTGGTAAAGCTCCAATAATTATTGATAGCCTTTCAGTGCTTGAACAACCATTTAGTATGAATTTTACAGTACCTGATACAATTCAACCTGGCGATAGTGTGTTTATACCTATCACGCTTGAACTGGAATTCACTGTTGGATATTATTCTGATTTACTAGAATTTTTTGGAAATTTTGACTATACAGCAATAGCTGTAACCGCTGAATTAACAGAACCGATCATTACTGTACAACCAGGAATAATTGATTTTGGTACTCAACCATTATCTGTTGAAGAGGACTCCTTATCTTTTGTAATAAAAAATACTGGCTCAAGCAAATTAATAGTGAATGCATTTAGTGGGCTATCATTTCCCTTTAGTATACATCACGAAACACCAGATACCGTCTATCCTGATACTAATGATAGTTCAGAAGTATTCATTGTACTAGATCGAACAACGCCTGGTTTTTACTCAGATACATTATGGATTTACAATAATGATGTTGATACTTCTGTAGTACTGTTTGCGCAACTTGAAAAACCGATAATATCTGTTACTCCAGATACTATTGATTTTGGAACTATGTCTGCCACAAACCAATCAGATTCATTATCCTTTGTAGTAAAGAATTCTGGTTCAGGGGATCTGATTATTACTGGGTTAGATGGACTCTCATCTCCTTTCTCTACAAATTGTCCACTTCCAAAAACAATAGTACCAGCTGATAGTAGCGAAATATTTATTGTCCTTGATATGAGTGTTCCTGGTTTACATTGTGATACGCTATTAATTGAAAATAATGATCAAGACACATCACTTGTGGTTACTGCAGAGATTAACGCTCCCATCATTGCTCTCGATCCCGATTCACTTGATTTCGGATCTATGTCGCATGCTTTTGAATATGACTCATTATTATTTATAATAAAAAATGTGGGAACTGAGGATTTGATCATCGATTACTTCCATGGATTAACTTCACCTTATAGTATTAACTATCAACTGCCAGATACGATATCTCCACAGGACAGCTCTATTGCTTTTATTCTTCTCGATAAAAGCATTATTGGTACGTTCAAGGATACGCTATTAATAGATAGCAACAGCGAGAATGAGTCACTAATTATCACCGCTGATATAACTGCGCCAATGATATCAATCATTCCTGAATTTCTGGATTTTGGTGAACAAGGTATCTCAGATGATTTAGATTCTTTAGCCTGTGTAATAAAAAATATTGGTACTGAAGACTTAATAATTCATACAATTTCTGGCTTATCCTCACCTTTTGAAATTAATTATGACATGCCAGATACAATTTCTGTTCAAGATAGTTCTATTGTATTCATCAAACTTGATAAAAGTATAGCTGGTTACTTCTGTGATACGTTACTAATATATAATAATGCTTATGACACTTCTTTAGTCGTTACAGCTAACATTGTTGCTCCAATAATTTCATTAATTCCCCCAGATATATTAGATTTTGGTGCAATGGATACCACAAGTTTCATTGATTCAACAAAAATGGTACTGATCAAAAATATCGGAACATCAGATTTAATAATTCATAATCTTTGGGGTATTTCATCTCCCTTTAATTTTGACTATATGTATCCTGATACGATTTCACCTGGAGATAGTACAGAGATTCCAATAACCATTGATAGAGGATTCTCTCCCGGAGTGTATTGTGATACACTAATGATCGATAATAATGATAATGATACGACATTAATAGTTACTGTTGAACTCACAGAATCTATCATTTATATTACACCTGAAAATATAGATTTTGGGATAGTGTCTGCGACAGAACAATTTGATTCTTTATCTTGTATCGTAAAAAACAATGGAACTGGAAATTTGATAATAGATGGATTAGATGGCCTCTCATCTCCTTTCTCAATAAACCATCAAATACCAGATATTATCATGCCAGGAGATAGTACCGAACTATTTATTCTACTTGATATGAGTATTCCAGGTTTGCACTGTGATACTTTATTGATAGCAAACAATGACCAACATACGTCACTTGTGGTTACTGCTGAAATTATCGCTCCTATTATTACTCTCGATCCTGATTTTCTTGATTTTGGTTCTATCCCACAAGCTGATGAATTTGATTCTTTATCATTTGTAATAAAAAACATTGGAACTGAAGATTTAATTATAGATGGGCTGGATGGTCTCTCATCTCCTTTCTCAATAAACCACACAATACCAGCTACAATCATACCAGGAGATAGTACAGAATTATTTATTCTTCTTGATAAGAGTGTTCCTGGTTTTCATAGTGATACGCTCTTGATTGCAAACAATGATCAAGATACGTCACTTGTCGTTACTACCGAAATTATCGCTCCCATAATTACTCTCGATCCTGATTTCCTGGATTTTGGTTCTATCTCACAAGCTGATGAAACAGACTCTCTATCATTTATAATAAAGAATATCGGAACTGAAGACCTCATAATTGATTCGATGGATGGTCTTTCGGCACCCTTTAGCACGAATTTTCAAATTCCTGATACCATTGCTTATCAAGATAGTTCTATTGCTTTCATAAAGCTGGATAAGAGTATAGCTGGATCATTCTCTGATACGCTCTATATTTATAATAATGATTCTGATACATTCATTATTGTCACTGCTGAAATAACTGAACCAATTATTTCATTACAACCTGATATTCTCGATTTTGGTGAAATTATCACTTCTGATGAATTTGATTCTTTATCATTTGTCATAAAGAATATCGGAACTGAAGACCTCATAGTTGCTTCGATGGATGGTCTTTCGGCACCCTTTATTACTAATTTTCAACTTCCTGATATCATAACTCCTCAAGACAGTTCGATTGTTTTTATCATTTTAGATAAAAGTTTAGTTGGTTCATTCTGTGATACTCTCTTGATTTATAATAATGATTCTGATACATCAATTATTGTCAATGCTGAAATAACTGAACCAATTATCTCAATTTTCCCTGATTCATTAGACTTTGGTGAAAGAGAAAAATCAATCGGGTATGATTCATTATCATTTGTAATAAAAAATCTTGGTGATGGACAATTAATAATAGATGATCTTATTGGATTAACTCCACCATTTAGTGTTAACCACATTCTTCCAGACACTGTTGCACCTACAAATGAAGATAGTACAGAAATTTTTGTATTCGTTCAGAAAAATATATCGGGATATTTTTGTGATACTCTTCATATTATAAATAATAATCATGATACTTCACTGGTAATTACAGCAAAAATAACAGAACCGATTATTTCAATTATACCTTCAGACACATTGAACTTCGGAACAATAGAAATGTCTAGTGGATCAGATTCACTTCCATGTACGATTAAAAATTATGGAAACGGTGATTTAATTATTTATAATGTTGTAGGATTATTATTTCCTTTTTCAATTAACTATAGTACACCTGATACAATTTATCCTTTAATTGATAGTACTATTATTTCAATCTCAGTTGCGAAGAGTGAAGCTGGGTTATTTTGTGATACACTGCACATTTATAATAACGATCATAATATATCACTCGTTGTGATTGCGCATATTTCTGAACCTCCTGAACCTATCATTAGTTACATAACAGATGTCCCATATGACCAAGGAAGAAATGTGGTAATAAATTGGCTTGCAAGTCCTCTGGATAATCCCGCATATAAGGTTATTACTGGCTATTCAATCTGGAGAGAACAGAACTGGGCAAAAGATCCATGGGAATTTATTGGATATATTCCAGCTCATTATTGGGATGAATATGCATTTATTGCACCCACTGTAAGCGATTCCACAGTTGATACCATTCCATGGTATACCTTCCTTGTTTCTGCAGAGACAACAGATCCATTTGTGTTTTATAACTCTGAACCAGATTCTGGATATTCTGTAGATAATATCCCTCCAAATTCTGTAGAGAAAATTAATATGTCCCTGAATGGAGGAAACAACCTGAACCTACAATGGACAGAAGTTTTGTATGGCACCTATAACGGAACACTCTTTCCTGAAATTAATGAAATTTGGTATAAAGTATATGGCTCTGAAAATTATCAATTTGAATGTACTGATTCCAATTTAATAACCATTACAAATGACACAACATTGCTTTTTGATATTTTAAATAAAGAGAAAATGTTTTTCAAAATAATAACTTCTGATCAACCTCCTTCACAAAAATAATGAAGAAATTTTATATAGTGAATACTTTATCTTTTCGAGAGCATTTTATCAATAGTGCTTTTGTAGTTAGGGTAACTTTGAAGCAAATGTCGAAGTACACTAATAATACCAAATCATGAAAAAAACTTGACATGATAAAAAATGAAAAAAAAATAGTGACACGCAAAAATCGTCCATCAAGGAGGTACGGTATAAAAAAGAATATATTGTTTTGTTATTGGGAACAGAGTCAAGTAAGTAAAAATGAATTAGAACGAATTAATCGAAAATTCTTATGAAAAAAGAACTCGTTTGTCAATTTCAAAGGAAGGATCTAGCTTTTTATAAAAAGCTTTCACTGGGAATTTCTAAAATAAACCATTCTTTATATTACTTTCTTAACACGGCAAAAATTAATTATTACGAAAGGAGTTAATAATTATGAAAAAGATATTAATGCCTATACTAATCGCAACTTTTATTTTTTCAATGGTTGCGAATATTCATGCTGATGATAAGGCCTTGTACAACAAGTTGACTGCTCATATCAATGATGCGACCGGAAGAATTGATGCTATCGATGTAGAAATTATTGCTTCAGGTGATCCAACTCCATCAATTATGGATTCTGCTCCTGGTTATTGGGAAAATCTAAATCTATTAGGTCTTTGTAAAAATCCAGGCGATCCCGGTGGTGAAGGTATCAGGATATTCAAGAATTTCCCTGATACATCAAACCCAGCTAATGAGATTCAAGGTTGGGCAACCACTGGTTGCAAAGTATATGATAACAAATTCAGAGTATACTTTAAGAATGCAGCTGGAGATACACTTGATTTTGATCCATGTATAAATCTCCCTATGGGTTTAGGTTATGTTGACAGACCTTCTGGTATTCCAAGTATCAATGTTTTCAATAACTCAACTTTCCTTACCGAAACTCTTGAAAGCTGGTGGCCTGAATTTGTTGCCCCTCCCAAACCTGCATTTACCGCTATGACCGTTCAGGATTCTCTCGATGGATGTGCGAGTTTCCCTAGCTGGAATACTCTTGTAAATGACCAACTTTATCATGACACTGATTCATGTGATTATAATTATCACTGGGGAGAATTCCATTTACCCGTAAACGGTGATGCCGCTTCGGACTATTATCTAGACCTCGCTGATGGATATGCTACTGATGTAAATTTTGACTTAAAAGATGGTGAATATTTCCCATTCTATCTTGACACATCTTCAGTTCCATCTGATTTCTATACCTGGTGGGACGCAAAAAATGTTAATGCAACTTATGCTGCAGCTAATCCATTGTCATGGCAAGCTTGGATGTGGAAGATTGTAGGTCTTGGTACTGAACCAATGTTCTATATCTATTATGATGAGAACGGTACGAATCCTCCTATCTATAAACTTATTGATGGTTTACAAAAGGGATATGCAAGTATAGATCAATACTTCCGTGTACCTGGAGACTATCCTCAGGGTAGTTATATTGCTACTGGGCAAATTGAAGGATGTAATGACGAACTCTCAGAGACTGTGTATGTAAAACTTGGCATAGAATCATGTCCTCCTCCAACTGTTGTTGATATAACAACAAGCACATTACTGATCGACGACTGTGTAGATACATTAACGATTTGTGTTGAATTCAGTGAAGATATGAATACAGCTGTTGATCCCACTATTACTTACACTCCAGATGTATCTTCATATCTACCATCACCTTGGTATTCAGGATGGACATCATCTACAACATATTGTTTGAGATATTCTTGGACATCATTTATTGATATTGCTATTCCAGATATTGATGTGAATGTTTCTGGTGCAGTCAATGAGTATTGTTGTCCACAGGATCCAGATCCCTACACAGAACAAGATGTATTTAGTATCTATACTCTTAATCCAACTGGAGTAATCACATTAGATCCTTATCTAATTGATCTCTGTGTAGATACATTCGAAGTTAAAATATGTTATGATGATGCGATGTGTACTGATCCTGGCCATGAACCTGCTATTGCTTTTAATCCCCCAATACCTTCTGGTCTTCTTGGATTACCAGTTGAATATTGGGAAGCAAATGATTCCTGCTATATATGGAAATACCCTGTCCTAGGTGCACCTGTAGAAATGTTTAATGTTGGAGTTATTGTAAGTGGTGCAGAGAATTGGACCTGCTGTAATATGCAAGATCCTGCATATGATTATTTCGATATTGATACAGAAAAACCAAACGTTTCATTATACACATGGCCAAATCCAATAAATGGTTGTTGGGTTGATAGCGTATTTACTGTATGGGCATATTACAGTGATTCTATGTGTACCTCAGTTCTTCCTACAATTACCTTTGATCCGCCTTCAGTAGTTGATCCTATGAGTCCAGATTATACACTGGAACTCTTAGGAAGTCCTACATGGCCATCACCAGCAAACATGTTTAGCTGGGAATACAAAATCCATAAATCTGCTTTCTGTGATACCGCACTTATATCAGTAACTGGTGCTATGGATTGGACTTGCTGTAATATGCAAGATCCAGCTTCGGAATTAAAGCCAATTTGTTTCGAAACCCCCGAAGTGGATTCTATCACTGTCGACAAACCTTTACTTACACGTTGTGATAGTTCATTTACCGTTTGTGTTTACTACGATAGAGAAATGGATCCAGCATATACACCTGTGATTGAATTTGCTCCTGATGTTTCTTCCCACTTAGGTACTACATGGATGGATTCATGGACTATGATGAATAGCAAGTATTGCCGAGAATATGAATGGCATAGCTGGGCAGAAATAGACGAAGATTGTGTTGATATAATGGTTTCCGGAGCAAGAGGAATATCTGATACCTGTAGCATTCAGGAACCAGACACCTGTTTCTGTTGTTTCGAAATAGATTGGGATCGACCTGAAGTTGTTAGTATACTTGTTTCTGATCTATGTGTTGGAAGCTGTGATACAATGTTCACAGTAACTGTAGAATACGATGAACCAATGTGTACTATGCCATATCCCACTATTGAATTTATTGGAACATGTGGACCTCTCTCACCGGATCCATTTACTTTGGATACACAATCATGGTTAGATGTGTATACTGCAGAAATTAACTTCTTAGTAAGTGATGTGAACGCTTATGATTGTGATGTTGATGTTATTGTTTCTGGCGCAATTGATGCAACCTGCTGCGATGATAATGTCCAGCATCCAGATACACTCTTCGACGCATTTGATGTTGATCAGATAGAACCTGGTTCGTATATCTATAATGCGGAGTACAATGATACAACATGTACTATTTCCTTCGATTGGGAAGCCTGGGATAGTGGATGTCCTTCATGCATTTCTAAAGTAGAATTCTATGTATGGCATGCGGGAGACACACCCACACTTGTATATACCGATGCAACCGGAAATACTTATGGCTCATTCTCTTATGATCTTACAATGCTTCCATTACCTCCTACTTTATGTCTTGAGGGCATGTGGTATGGTTACAGCAAAGCATATGATTGTTGCTGTAATGTAGAGAATAAGACAACTGCAGATGATTCTGTTAATGTTGAAATTGAAGCAACGCATTTCGCTATCAAAGCGTATGATAGTGCCACAGGTTCGGATACACTTCGTGAAGGTAGATACTTCAATGTCGAAGTAATAGCTGTGAACGATTGTGGGTTAAGAGATTGTGACTTTGAGGGTTGTATTGAAGGTTGTACGAATTATAACTTCAATATTGTAAACCTGACCTTATTCAGCAATCCAACCATGATCTATGATGGATATTTACTTACTGAGCATAATGTCGCACATCAGACAATGGATAATCTGATCATTAAGGCATGGCTATGTCCATGTTGTGCTATGTATAGCTATTCAGATCCTTATACAGTACTTCTACCTCCTATCGAACCACCTACGAGCACCTCTGCATATGACGTACCCGACGATCAAGGTGGATGGATTTCGATCGACTATACGCTTTCTTTGAACGATCCCTTCCATTCAATTCATGATCCTGTATATAACTCATACTATCTGCCACAAATAGACTACTACCTTGTTGAAAGAAATTCTGCAAGTGATGGTAGCGGAACATGGAATGCAATAGCCTTTGTTAACCTGTATAATCCATCCAGTGGTGATAACGCACATGTTGATATTCAAGTACCTGCAAGTGATACCCTATATCCGTACAGAATGGCTGCAGTGTATGTTTCTGGAGCAAAATTATTTGAAGATTCAGAAAATACTGATGCGCCTCAGGTACTGTACTTAGCAGAGAATTCAGAACTGATGGAACTTACAAAGGGTTCACAGCAATCTATCTATGCAGACTGTGGTAGTGCAGCTGGTAAAGATAACATTCCTGCATACGCAGATATGAAGGTCTTCCTCGAAGGTCCATATCAAGGTAGCGGTATGATGAGTAATGGTATGCCATTGCCAACTACCTCACCATATGATGGTGAACTTGTTGATCCTCTTCCTGTGGTACCTGGTCACATGCTTATTGACTGGATATATGTTGAACTCCGTTCTACAGAAACCGGTGAAACAATTAAAGAAGCAAATGCCTTTGTGCTCGATAATGGTACAGTTGTAGATACACAGGGTAACAATAGCTTACCATTCTACTACACCACAGGAAAAGATTACTATATTGTTATCCTACATAGAAATCACCTTGATATTATGAGTGCTGTCACTCATGAATTTGGTGATTTCGAGAGTGAGTCAACAACAATTAATCTGACCACCGCTGGTAGTGCATACTTGGACGGCTTCAAGGAAGTTGAATCTGGTGTATACGCATTATATACTGGTGATGCAAGTGGAAACGAACAAGTTCAGAATAGCGACAAGAATGACTATTGGGCTTATCAGGTTGGACAAGCTGGTTACTTATCCGCAGACTTTAACCTGAATGGTGAAGTACAGAATGATGATAAGAATGACTACTGGCAATATAATGTCGGTAAAGGTTCTATGGTTCCTGCACAAGCAAAGACTTCTGATGACTTCAATCTTATCCATTCTGAGGCTGAAACCAAAGATGGTGAAAAAGCGACAGTAACTCTAACATTTGCTAACGCAGTAGTTGCTGGTGGTTTCTTAGAGTATGATATCATGATGAAAGCTGATTCCACTAAACGTCTTGGAGACAACCAGGTATATATCAATTACAATTACCTTGGTTTCGGTACAAATGTGTGTGCAAAAGGTGCTGCTATGGTAACAAAAGGAACCCTGTTACAAGGTGATGTTGGAGGATCTGCTCTCTATTCCCTTGTAAATCTCACGGATAACACATCATCACGCTTCTCAGCGACATTTAGTTATAACTTTGATGTGAATCCATCCTGGGGTAACATCGTTCCTACTACTCCTACACAGCTTATGCATGTCAAGATGAAGATCGTGGATCCTGAACAGACTGCCGGTCTCTCATTCCAGCAAAACCTTATTCGTGGTCAGATATATGAATCTGATAATATCACGAAGTTTGATGTGATTGCTACTGATACAGAAAATATCACTCTTCCTGTTGTGCTTGCTTCATTTACCGCCATCTATAGTTCTACAAGCGAAAGTATCGAACTAAAGTGGACTACAGCAAGCGAATTGGACGTTCAAGGCTTTAATATCTATCGTAATGATGAAATTGATTATACTACAGCTGAAAAGGTTAATGTCGATAACATTGAAGCACACGGAACGTCAACTCAATCTCACGATTATACCTTTGAAGACATTGTAGCAAATATTGCACAAACGCATTACTACTGGCTGGAAGTCGTAGATTATGGCGGCATTTCATCATGTCACGGTCCAATTACCTATACTCCTTATGACGAAGAAGAAGAGCTTAATGATGTATACTACACCGAAACTAAGCTTCTTGGTAGCTGGCCAAACCCTGCCTTTGACCAAACACAGATCAGATATAAGATAAAAGGTTCTTTACAAGACCAGAATGCAACGATATCTATCTACAACATACGTGGTGAATTGGTTAAAAAACTTAACGGCACAAATGGTCACGCCACTCTTAATACTTCTGAATTTGGACAGGGCATCTACTTCTATAAATTAGAAACTGATAACTACACTGATATTCAGAAACTTGTCATTGTAAAATAATGTGTTAACATACAAACCACCCAGGTTCACCCCGTGTGAACCTGGGTTTTTTTTTACTTTAGAATACTTCAATCCAATGCTTTAACAAGATTCAGAACTGGCAAACATTAACAAAAATTTTGATCGTAAAAGAAAATCTTAAAAATTTTTTTAATGAAACATCTCACAACCTTTATCATTTGGAATATAATAATTATATTAAGAAAATTATTATATCTTTTTTATTAATACTACAAATAGTAAAGGATACTAAAAACTTGACATATAAAAAAAAAAATTGTCTAAATCGAGTACGTACATTATTTATATATAATTTAATGGTACGTTAAGTTACAAAAATAATGTATGGTAGAAAATATATGGAAAGAAAGTTTTATTTGTCTTTGAGTTGATTAAAATTCAAATGAAAAATGTTAATGAAAACTTCACAATTAGGTTTTTATTCAATGGAGATATTCATTTCTATAGTAGGGAATTTATACTTATATTAATGATTAGAATAAACAAAAATAATATCTATTTTTCGAAAGGAGAAATTATATTATGAAAACAAAAATTACTATACTATTTATCTCGCTCTTC
>Ga0272443_10000137_pt1 | contig 140882 bp, 139 predicted proteins | sample SSMAcet12_FD_193581 | JGI IMG/M metagenome (GOLD analysis project Ga0272443, IMG submission 193581) | Marine sediment archaeal communities from Little Sippewissett salt marsh, Falmouth, MA, United States - SSM-Acet-12 | ecosystem: Environmental > Aquatic > Marine > Wetlands > Sediment ... | reverse complement strand
TATCAAATAGTTCTTCTACTTCTGAAATTTTAATTACTGAGGCTAATTTAAATGAGGATACCTTGGTTGTTTCTCAGGCTACCACTTTTTACGGTACTATTTATGTTCGTGGTGAGGCTGGCTTTGAACACAAAGTAGTATTTGAAGACGATGTTGAAATAAAAGGTAAACTTTATGTTGATTCTGACCAAGCAGGCAGTGCTACTATCCTTGCTGGTGCCACTTCTACAGAAGTTATCTTTGAAAGTGAATATAATACTATTCCTAAAGTTACAGCAACAGCCAGAAAACCTATTGCTCTTGGTATTGATAATATAAATATTAATGGTTTTAAGGTAATAATTGCTAACCCATTAGAAACTAATCTAACTTTCGACTGGATCGCCCTTGCAAATACAGAACTAGCTCAAGAAGACAACAAAGAAGAACCAGAAGAAGAAATAGACGAAACTATCAATATAGATATACCAACTTCTACAGCAGACCTAATTACAAACCTTACTGTTTCAGATGATAGTATTGTTCAAGGCGACTTAATAGAACTGCAAGTAGAAGTAGAACCAAGCGTAGTTGACCCAACTATTACTTGGTTAAGTAACGTAGAAACAGGCATTTTCAGCGGAGATGGTATGATGACTCATTGGGGTGGCAGTAGCTTAACTAATAATACTGATGTAACTTTTTACGTTATCATAGAACATGATGGTGAAGTTGATGTAGCTTCTTTAGTTGTTAATGTAATTGTTCCTAATACTACTCCTGAACCTGTGATAGTTTTAGGCTGTATGGATGATACTGCTTTAAATTTTAACTCAGAGGCTACCCAAGATGATGATTCTTGTGAATATGATCAAGAGGTAGTTTTAGGCTGTATGGATGATACTGCTTTAAACTACAATATACAAGCAACAGAAGATGATGGCAGTTGCACCTATCCTGAAGAACCAACTGTAGTTTTAGGCTGTATGGATGATACTGCTTTAAATTTTAACTCAGAGGCTACCCAAGATGATGATTCTTGTGAATATGAAGAAGTTGTAATAGAAGATACTCCTACTACAACTGATGATGTAGTTGTTGATGACGGCGATGGGGTAGGCGGTCCTGATTTGGATATTTAATTCCTCTTTTTCATTCTAAATATTAATGTCATCCTGAGCCTGCCGGCAGGCAGGCGTGGCGAAGGATCTAATAGACAAAAATATTATAATCAGTTAAAATATTATTATATGATTTTTGAATCTCTAGAAAATAAATAACTGTAGTTTTAAAACCGCATTTTTTGTTATTAAGGCGGTTTTTTGTTAATATTAAATTGATTTAATTACTAATAAAATTATATGAAATACGAAAAACTCCCCTCCCAAGACCCAGAAGTAACTGAGATTATAAGAAATGAAACCAAGCGCCAACAAGAAGGCCTGGTTATGATTCCTTCTGAAAACCACGCCTCAATTGCAGTCTTAGAAGCCATGGGTACTGTACTTTCAAATAAATATTCCGAGGGCTATCCCGGTAAAAGATATTACACAGGAAATGAATATATTGACCAAATAGAAAATCTAGCAATTGATCGTGCTAAAAAACTTTTCAAAGCAGAACATGCCAATGTTCAGCCAAATGCTGGTAGTCCAGCAAATATCGCAATTTATTTAGCAACTCTAAAGCCAGGTGATAAAGTAATGGGCATGAAACTTGATCAAGGCGGTCACCTAACTCATGGTCACCCAGTTAACCTTTCAGGTCAGCTTTATAATTTTACCCAATACGGAGTAAACAAAGATACAGAATTAATTGATATGGACGAAATTAGAAGTATTGCTAAAAAAGAAAAACCAAAAATGATTGTCACTGGGGCAACTGCTTATCCTAGAATTTTTGATTTTAAAACTTTTAAAGAAATTGCTGACGAGGTTGGTGCTTTACTCTTAGCAGATATTTCTCATTTTGTTGGTCTTTGTATTTCAGGTGATCACCCTCATCCGTTTCCTTATGCCGACTTTGTTATGACTACAACTCATAAAACCCTTCGCGGACCAAGAAGCGCTATAATTCTTTCCAAGCAAGAACACGCCAAAGCAATCGATAAAGCAGTATTTCCTGGAACTCAAGGTGGACCACTTGAACATGTCATTGCCGCTAAAGCAGTTTGTTTTGCTGAAGCTTTAAAATCAGAATTTAATGATTATGCTTCTCAAATTGTTAAAAATGCCAAGGCCTTAGCTAAGGCTTTAATGGAAGAAGGAATAGAACTCGTATCTGGCGGTACTGATATTCATTTACTTTTAATAAAATGCGCTCCATTAAAAATCACCGGACGCCAAGGCTCGCAAAGACTTGCTGAAGGCGGAATCTATACTAATAGAAATACTGTTCCTTACGATACCGGCTCAGCTTTTGAACCAACCGGTATTCGCCTCGGCACCCCTGCTTTAACCACCAGAGGTATGAAAGAACCTCAAATGGAAATTATCGGAAAAATTATTGCTAAAGTATTAAAAAATATCAACAGTGATGAAGTAAAAAAAGAATTAGTCGACACTGTTGCCCAATTAACCAAGGAATTTCCTATTTATCAGGAAATCAAAATATAATGACAGACTCTAAAGTAAAAATTATTGATGGCAAAGCGCTATCAGAAAAAATACTGCTAAAACTTAAAGATCAAATTTCAAAACTCAAACATCCTCCGGGTTTAGCTGTTGTATTAATCGGTGACGATCCAGCCTCACATCTTTATGTAAAAACTAAAAAGAAAGCCGCTCAAAAAGTTGGAATTAATTTTAATGATTATTTATGTGGCGGTAAATTTTACCCCGACATTACTGAATCAGAAATAATAAAAATGATTGATTTTCTTAATAAAGATTCAATAATTAACGGCATAATTGTTCAACTTCAAATCCCCGATAAATTCAATACTAAAAAAATAATTGAACACGTTGATCCCAAAAAAGACGTAGACGGCTTTCATCCTAAGAATAAATCAATAGTCTCCCCTCTCATTCAAGCAATTGATTTTGCTTTAAAATCTACTGGAAAAAATTTAGAAGGGAAAACTGGCATAATCATCGCTAAAAATCCAATTTTTTCTGAACCTCTTAAAAATAGTTTAAAATCTTTAGGTCTTAAAATTGAAATTGTTAAACCAGATTCAAAAAACTTAAAATCCAAAACTACCAAAGCTGACATTTTAATTTCAGTAGTTGGTAAAAAACATTTCGTAAAAAAAGACATGGTAAAAGACGGCGCAATTTTAATTGACGTTGGTACTAATCTAATCGGAGAACGTAAATGGGCCGGCGACATTGATCCTAAGGCTGCTCAAAAAGCAAGTTTTATTACTCCAGTTCCTGGCGGTATTGGCCCATTAACTGTTGCCTTTCTACTAAAAAATACTTTCGAAATAGCAAAAAAAAATCAATAAAATAAAAACAACCTCTTATTTTACATTCTAAGGTTGTTTTTATTTTATCAATATATTTTAATTATATTGCAGTTTCCGTCAACTTCAACAAAATGATGAGCTCGTCCTTCCCGAAAAGCACTGCATTGATTTGCCGGATCATCATCTACTTCTTGGCGTGGTGAATGAGCAATGTCACAAACCCAATCTTCTACAATTGAATTACTTAAACAAGGACTATCTTCTGCTAATATCCCATTAGTTGAAAGCTTATTTTGGCAAAGCTCCTGGCATTTTATTATTGCAATTGTTTTATCAACTGCTTTTTTTCGTTCTAGCTGAACTTTTCCAGAAATATTTTGTGAAAAATCTTTTATCGGGTCAGTAATCTGGCAGGCAGTTAAAATAAAAAAACAAAACACCAAGATAGTTGCTGTTTTAAAAAATTCATTTTTCATATTTACCTCCTTTGTTATTTTTGATTTTTCATTTTAAATAAAAACCAATTTTTTTTAGAAAAATTAAAAAGCACATATTTACCTTTTAATTTTTTTCCTTTCAATTCAAATTTTAAACTCTTCTTCTTTGCTTCAATCAAAATAAATTTTCCTTTATCCCAAATTTCAACTGTTCCTGCACCATAATTCCCTTTTGGAATTACACCATGAAAATTAATATATTCAACTGGATGATCTTCTGTTTGTACGGCTAAACTTTTTACTCCCGCTTTCTGTGGCACGCCTTTTGGTACAGCCCAAGATTTTAAAACAATTTCTCCTTTATTAATTTTTTCAGGCAGTTCAAGTCTAAAATCATAATGCAAATGGCTTGCATTGTGCTTTTGTACTACAAACCGACTATAGCTTTTTACCCTGGATTTACCTTTAGGTTCTGTAGTCTTTCCAAATTTTCTTTTTGTTTGATATTTTTGCAAACCCATACTATTAGGGTAGCTTTAACTGAATTTTTAGTCAAACAAAAAAAGCTGTGCGGACGCGCCACACAGCTCGGTTAAGTGCTAATTTTCACTTCCCGGACTTTCATTCCAGCCAAGGTCTTCGGCAGCTTCACCAAGAATGGAATCAGCATTGAATCTCTCAGTCATAACAGGGTTAACCCCGCCTTCTTCGTCAGATTCATCCTGATTAAAAACTTCCTGAGTCGGACGAAACAGCTCTTTGTTGACAAAAATCGGCAAACCGCATCGAAGTGCCAAAGCAATCGCATCACTGGGCCGGCAGTCCATTTTAATGGATTCACCACCCTTTTGCCAAGTAAGCTCTGCATAATAAGTCTCATCCTTTAGTTCGGTAATAAAAACCGAATGAAGCGTAGCGCCAAATTGTTCAGCGGCCTTCAAAACCAAATCGCAGGTCAAAGGACGAAAAAAATTGCGATTCATAACGTAGGCGACAATGGCCTGAGCTTCAGATAGACCAATCACCATTGGCAAAACCAATTGATCTTCCTGATCTTCAGTTTGGTTTGTTGGAATCAAAAAAATAGCTGATCCCATTGGGGACATAATACCTGTGGAGACTTGGGCTTCAATCCAAGTCTTCAGCGAACCAGAATCACTCATAGCAAACCCTCCTTCAAAGGTTAAGTTGCAAAGAACAAAAGTGATATATTATCCTAAAATTTTTTTACCAAAATGTCAAGAAAAATAAAAAAGACCAGTTAAACTTTCGTCTAACTGGTCGTAGTTTTGCCCTCCTTAGGCCAAATAATCGCCGTCGAGTTTCTCACGGCGCATCTGGTCTATGGCATAAACCGCCGGATTGGTCATGGCAAGAATCTGAGCAACCGCTCCGATTGCATTGCCTTGGGGCCAGGCGGTAAGATTGGGAACATACGAAGGCATGGCCACGCTTGACCAAAGATTTTCGGGATGTTCCTTAACGTCTGCCGGAATTGAAATAACCGGCCACGGACTATGGGCCGCCAACATTGGCCCAAGGCCATTGGAACGCCCAACTTTGGCAACAATCACCCCGCCTTGGGGATACTCGTGGAAAAGCCGTTCCAGTTGGCAAAGCGCCTGATTGGTACTCTTGTGCCCGGAAGCCACAATCCTTTTTTGTTCAACTCCCGGCCATTTGGGAATCTCGGATACTTCGTCTTTCTCCGAGCCTGTCCAGATTACCAATGCCTGGCGCGGCAGGGTAAGCTGCTCAGCAAGCCTTGCAACCAGGCCATATTTGCGCTCAACTTCGTCAAGCGCACCTTCACCGCCGTCTCGAAATACCTGCTTGTCAAGCTGTTCACCTTTTTTCCAGAGCCTCCAGCTGTCGTTATCGACAACATCCGAAACCCGAAGCAGGCTGTCAATTTCAATCTTGATATCAACCCAAGTAACACCAAGCAATGCCCAGGCTTTCTCCAAGACCAACGAAACCCAGCGAACCAGCTTATCAGCCTCCTCGATCGACGAACAGCCAACCAAAGACGCGTCGATCACGGGAAACTCCCCGTCAACTGTATCTGTCTCCCAGTCCGGAGCCTTGGGGTGGGCCAAAACAAGCTGCTTCGCGTACGGATCAACGATCAACGGATCGTCAATCGGCTTGTCCTGCCCGGCATAATTGGGCATCGAAAAACGGCCAAACTCACCGCCAGTGGTCTTGAGAAAAAACTCAACCAAAAGCTGGTGAAACCGTTTAGGATTCTTCGAATCTTCAGTCCGCAAATGCGGATTGCGCTTCAGAAAGCTTCCAACTGCAAGCCTTCGTGCCACAATTTCAAGCGGCACCATGTCTGAGGCCGCAGCCAGAAACTCGGTTTCCGAGAGCTGTTGTCTGTAAGCAACCGGCACCTGGCAAGCCTTGAGCAGATCAAAAACTCGGCAAGTGGTGGCCGTCGCATACTCGGCTTTCTTGGCAAACTTCCTGGTAAGGGACGGGTCGTCATTGGCAGTGATCTCGGACTTGTTGGCCACGATCACCAAACCCTCTTCTTGTCCTACCGCTTGAAAAATAGCTTTGGTCTTGCCTTCAGCAAGTTTGTCTCCTCTGGTATACTCTTGAGACATTTGTTTCCTCCTTAAGTGAAAACGACCTAGTGCTGGGAAAACCCGCGGTGTTCTTTGGGAACAAATGCAACTTGCATTTTTCGACCAAGGAAAAACGACTTGACCTCGCCCAAATTTTTGCCATCCGCAGGCACTACACCACCAATACAACCAACATCAGCCAAAAGCTCTCCCCTTTCGCGTGGCTTATTCCGATTGGAACGCTCTGCAAACGGGAAAAAAGCATCCGAAGCAAAAACTGCCCCGTCTATATTGTGTTTACTGCGACGCGCTCGATCAACGCAAAGCTGAACACAGAAAATTCTGTCCTGCTGGCCGACACCTGACCCAATTAAGGAACTGTTGTTTGCCATAGTGACAGTATTGCTGTCTGTCCGCCAGGCAACTGACCAGGCAATCAGTAAATTCATCAAAAACTCTGCACTCCGCTCACCTTTGCTAAGCCATTCAACTTGCTTTTCATCAAAAACGAAATTTAGAGCTTTCTGGCGAATAAATCCACCGCGAACCGGCTTAATCGCCCATTCTTCAACAGCCATTACTGGTTCAAGTAACGCTTCATTCACCAACAAACGCCGGCGTTCACGTTTTCCAAGAAGTTCAACGGCTTCGTCGCAAAAACCAGGAGCAAACACAACATCTGCACCCCAGAATTTCCGCCCGACTTTGCCTTTCAGCAAGCTGTGAACTCGAAAAATCTCTTCACCAGCTTCAGGAGTAATGACAAAATTCGTCATTATCTCAGAACCCATTACAGCAATCGGATCACCAAGCATTGCTTTGGTGACTGCCGTAATTGGATCATCCCAGTCAACTCCAAGCCCACAAGGATTACCGTGTTTGCAGGCAATCACAATATAGGGCACTTTTCCGGTAAAGTTGACTCGGCAAGCTTCAGCCAAAAGGCACATTATCTGCAAAGTCCGATCGCCATCGGCCATATTAATATAGCCGGGCACTCCGCTAATAACCTGAAACTTATCCCAGGCCAACGGATCAAAACTTCCCGTGCTGAAAAGATCAGCCGGCGACTGATCGCGATTCTCACCATAAGCAAGCTGAAGGACTTTATGTCCAAGCAAACCGTCGAAATCGCCTTCACCATGAAACCTTGCTGAATCAAGACAGTAAGACGCAACCACAAATTCGGTTTTAGCCCGCAAGTACTGAATGGTTTCCTCACAGACATCACCCAAGCTTTGAAGTTGTTCAAGTACTACCTGGCGGTCAGCCGGATCACAAATTGAAATCCTGCCGCCTTTGGCTGCTGAACGACCCATGGTCGGACCGCCGATGTCGGTCTGTTCAATGACTGATTCAACCGTCGCGCCTTCTACGGCAATTGCCTTGGCCAACGGATAGAAATCGCAGCAAACCAAATCGATTCGCGAAATACCAAGTTCTGCTAGCTCGCCAATGTCCTCGGGACAATCACGAGCTAAGAGCCCAGCATGAAGTTCACGCGAAAGCGTTACTTGCGCGCTTTGGCCTAAAATGGCCGCACCGCCGACAAGTTCGGCAACGTCTTGAACTTCAATTCCTCTTTCGGTTAAATACCGAGCAGTTCCGCCAGACGAAATAATCTTCCAACCAAGCTTGATCAATACCTGAGCAAACTCAGCAATGTCTGGCTCCTTTTTCTCGTAGACGCTTATCAGCGCTACTTTTTGTGGATTTGAACTCATGTCTTTTCGTTCCTCCTTAACACATTTCCCGGGAAAGCCCGTTTTGAGCTTCCCTCTCTGCAATCAAAACTGCATCTCCAATATACTGCTCTGGATGTACCAAAAGCTGCTTAATGTGCTCTGGCACACTTTTCCAGTATCTCACAAACTCAGCCTCGCCTCTAAAGGCAAGATCCATTGCTGCCGCCAAATTTGTGCCGTGGCTAACTGCCTTAGGTACAACGGTTTGGTTTATCAAGGAATGAGTATCCGGACAGCCTTCACGCTGAAGCGCCAAATGGAGTAACTCAGCCATTACCAAATACTTGGCCTCGCCAAAATTCTTTTGGCAACATCTACGGTCAACCTTCAAACTCTTCAAAAGCCGAATGGCAGTTTCAACCTGTTTGAAAACATAAACCATCACTGCGCTATAACTGCGCATTGGACTTGAACCGCGCAAATCACGCTGCAGGTCACTGACCAAATTGGCCATGATCTTATGAAATTCAGCCTGAACTGTCGTATGCATACCCGAAACGTTCTCGGCTGAAATCGGGTTACCTTTCTTATGAGCCATAGTCGAGGAACTCGAGCTTGCACTCATAATCTCGCCAAACTCAGAAGCCTGCAAAATACGCACGTCTTCACCAAGATTGGCCAAGCTTCCCGAAAGAAGCACCAGCTCAAAGTAAAACCGTGCCATTCCTTCAGGCGGCGTAATCTGAGTAGAAATCTTTGCAGCAGGTAGGCCTAGAATTTCCATCAACACTGCTTCAGCGTTTTTCTGTTTGAAAAGCGCCCGCTGTGCCGACGAGGTTCCGACTGCTCCGGTAAACTTGCCGGGAATCTCCTGGCAAAGTACCAAGGCCTTCAGGCTTGAAACCAAAAATCTGTGATGCAGATTAGCCAGCCAAAAACCAACTGTAACCGGCAAAGCCGTTTGCAGGTGAGTTCGCCCAGCTTGGACCACTTTCGCGTTATCGGAAATCTTTTCACGCCAGATTTCATCTAGGTCGCAAAGTTTTGGCCAAAAAGCCTGAGTGAAGGTGCAGTTGGCCTGCAAAGCATAAGCCGTAGAAATAATGTCATAAGACGTTGCTCCAAAATGAAGCCAACGATGAAGCGTCTTTGGCAAAACTGCCCGCATAAGCTCCAAAAGCGCCAAAATGTCATGGCGTGTTTTAGCTTCAACGGCATCTTGCTTGGTGGTGGTAATCCTTTGAATCAGCCTAATAAATCTTTCTGTGGTTAAAAGTTTGGCGTGAGCCTTCGGCATCACTCCAATCTTTGCTAAAGTCAAAAGCCAACACCACTCAACAATTACAAGCCAACCGGCCCATTGATCATAGCCCAGCCAGGGCTTAAGATCTTTTGGTTGATAACGGCCATCACCTGGCATCTGCAAATTTCTTCCCTTAGTTGCCAAGCTCAAAGTCAAAAGACCATTAATCAACTGATCCTTTTCTTTGGCATGTTTTCTTGCCACTTTTAAATCCTCCTTTTGAGTTTATAATTTTCAAAAAACAAAGCCTTTCCCTCACATTGGAAAAGACTACTTTTAAACTAAAAAAGCGGTTTTACTTTACCAAAAACCACTCCTAGTGTCAACTTATTTAATTGATATTATTTTGGCTTTTTTGACAAAATTTTTCTTTAAAATTTCCCTAAATATCAATCGGGTAAAAGGAATAACAAGCAAAAATCCTAAAACATCAGTAATAATGCCTGGAGTTAATAAAAACGCACCACCAATTAAAATTAAAGCTCCATCAATTATTCTATCAGTTGGCATTCTAAATTGCCTTAAATCGTTTTGTAATGAATGCCAAACTCGCAAACCCTCTAATTTAGTTAAAATTGCTCCTGCGATTCCAGTAGTAATTACTAACAAAATTGTATACCAAGTTCCAATATACTGACCAATCTCAATTAAAAGACCAAGTTCAATAATCGGCACAAAAATAAATAATAATATTAAAATTGATAACATACTCCTTTATCATAACAGTTTTTATTTCTATTGAAAAGTTAGCCTTTCTTTGCTAGACTAGTTCCATATGAGTTTTTCAATTGGAATTGTTGGCTTGCCCAACGTAGGAAAATCTACTCTTTTTAAAGCCTTAACCAAAAAACAGGTTGATGCTTCTAATTATCCTTTTTGCACTATCGACCCAAACGTCGGTACTGTTGCCGTACCCGATGATCGACTTGATCAACTTACAAAGCTTTCAAAATCACAAAAGACAATTTACACTACAATTGAATTTGTTGATATTGCCGGTCTAGTCAAAGATGCCCACAAAGGCGAAGGTCTTGGCAATAAATTTTTAGCCAACATTAGAGAAGTTGATGCTATTGTTCAGGTCTTAAGACATTTTAAAGATAAAAATGTTACTCACGTAGACGGTAAGGTTGATCCGGAATCAGATAAAGAAACAATTAACTTAGAATTAATTTTTGCCGATTTAGAAACTGTAAAAAAAAGAATTGAAAAAAATATCAAAGGCCTTCATGCAAATGATAAGGACGCCAAAAAATTAAAGCCTATTTTAGAAAAACTAAAAACTGGTTTAGAAAACGGTCAGCTAGCAAGTGCTGTTATCACAGAAAAAGAAGAAATAAATTTAATTAAAGAAATGAGTCTTTTAACTTTAAAACCAATGATTTATGTTTTAAATGTTGACGAAGATAATATATATCAAGAAACTGACTACTTAACAATTTCTGCCAAAATTGAAAGTGAACTAGCAGAACTTTCAAAAGAGGAAGCCACTGAAATGCTTAAAGAACTTGAGCTTAGTTCTTCTGGCTTAGATAAGCTTATTAAAAAGTCATACGAAATTTTAGGCTTAATTACTTTTTTAACTACCGGAGAAAAAGAATCCCGTGCTTGGACTATTACCAAAGGAACTAAAGCGCCACAAGCCGCCGGAAAAATTCATGGCGATTTTGAAAAAAACTTCATCAAAGCTGAAGTTATAAAATACGAAGATTTAGTTGAAGCTGGAGGCTGGAACGCTGCCCATGAAAAAGGCTTAGTTCGCCTTGAAGGAAAAGATTACATTTTTCAAGACGGCGACGTTACAATATTTAAAACTGCTGCTTAAATATATAAATCTGCCGCCAAACTTTTTGACCTTCTCTGCTGTAAATTAATTTATCACGATTAACTTGGATAAAACCCATGTTTTTTATTTGTTCTATAATTGGCAACTCTAAAATTTCTTTTCCTACTCTAAAGGCTGGAATGACGATTGCTATTTTTCCGTCTCTGCTTAAAACTTTTTTAAACTCACCAAAAGCTTCAATATATAGAGTTGAAAGCTCACTTATTATATCTTTTATTTTCTTTTCTGTTTCATTACCTTTTAAAGGTGGACCTAGATAAGGCTCAGTTACAATTGCGTCAACAGATTTTATATTTTTACTTAAATCTATTACGTCAGATAATAATATTTTATATTTATTTAATTTAAATTCCTTTTCAAACCAAGCTAAATTTTCTTTAGAATCTTTTATAGCTTTTACACTAAGATCAGTACCTATAACCTTATATCCCAAAAGTAAAGCCTCTTGCAAAAGTGTTCCTGAACCGCAAAAGGGATCAAGAAGTGTTGTTCCTTTTGGTGCCTGAGTTAAATTAATCATTATTTTAGCAAGTTTCGGCGGCATACTACCCGAAAGCATATCACGAACTGGCCTGCCAAAATCACGTTTGCCATATCCTTTAAAATCCTGAACCGCACAAGTTTCTGCTAAATACTCATTTCCTAAAATTAAAAACTCATTAACTTTATTTTTTGTTACAATCACACTTGATAAGGCTTTGTCTTTACTAGTTACCAGTCGACTATTAATCCCTAAAGTCTTGAGTTCTTTTTTTATTTCTAGTCCTAAATTATTAAGTTTACAGTCATAATAACTCAAGCCAAACTTAATTTTACTGTCACCCTGAACTTGTTTCAGGGTCTCAATTATCAATTTATCATCAATCTTATCACTGATTACCCTTCCAATTTTTATTGTTCCACCAAGCCTATTTAAAAAATCATCACAGTTAATCTCATCATTTTCTAAAATTAAAAAAGAATCAGTTTCCTTAATAATCTTAGCATTTGGTAACAATGCTAAAATCTCTGCAACTGACAATTTAGGATTATGGCCTAAGATAAAAACATATTGCATAGCCTTATTATAACACACTTGACTATTTAAAAAAGCTATGTTAAACTACTTTTACATTAACAATTAAGCCTTTTCCCGCCCTAAAATATAGGGTAATTAACCTTATCCGTATACGAGATAAGGAAAGGTGTTTCTAAGCTTAACTATTATTAATCAAATAGCGCAAAACACCTTTGGGCGATTTTTTTTAACAAAATTATGACAAATCACTACGAACTACTTTACTTAGTTCCTGCTAATTACACCGAAGAAGAATTAGTACCAATTAAAGAAAAAGTAAAAGGATTAATCTCTAAATTCAAAGGCGAGATCACTTTTGAAGACAGCCTTGGCAAAAAAAAGCTAGCTTATCCAGTTGCTAAAAACCATCAGGGTTATTATTTGCTTTATGAATTTAATCTAGATGGCAACGAACTAAAAAATTTAGACAAAGAATTAAAACTTACAAATGAAGTCTTGCGTCACATCATGGTAAAAAAGGCTTTAAAATCAAAAACCTTACTCAAAACAACTGAAGAAAAATTAGATAAAAAATTAGAGGAAAAACCTATTAAAAAAGAAAGTAAACCAGAAAAAAATACAGAAAAAAAACCAGAAACTGGTAGTATTGATAAAGATAAAATTAAACTAGAAGATCTAGACGAAAGACTTGATGAAATTTTAGATGGTGATATATTATAAGACTAACTATAAAATCTTAAAATACATCAAATAGCGCAGTTTAATCTTAACAAAACATAATATGAATCTAAACAAAGCTATGATTATTGGTAACTTGACCCGGGACCCAGAGACCAAAACTACTCCTTCGGGCCAAACTGTTACCACCTTTGGCGTCGCTACTAATTTAATTTGGACCGATGCTAGTGGCGAAAAACAAACTAAAGCTGAATTTCACAACATTGTTGCTTGGAGAAAATTAGGTGAAATTTGTGCCCAATATCTAAAAAAAGGTAACAAGGTTTATATCGAAGGCAGAATTCAAACCCGTGACTGGGAAGGCCAAGATGGTGTTAAAAGATACCGAACTGAAATTATTGCAGAAAACATGATCATGCTAGACACCAAAGGCACTAATTCCGGAGCCAATAATGAATATAGTCAACCTGCTCCAAAAGATGACGGCAGCCAACCTTCAAAACCAGATTCATCAGAAGATGAAATTCAAGTCGAAAATATTCCATTCTAAATAATTAAACTAACATAAGCCGCAAATCGTCGGCTACACGAGTCGACGATTTGCAATTAATAAAATTATGCCTATAGCAAAAAATAATAATCCAATGGTCAAACCTCGAGAATGTTATTTCTGTAAAAATAACATTCAAGAAATCGACTACAAAGATGTTCAAACTCTTCGTCGATTTATTTCTTCTTATTCTAAAATTGTACCTAGAAAAAGAAGCGGCGTTTGTTCTAAACATCAAAGAAAACTGGCCACTGCTATTAAACGTGCCCGAGTTATGGCTATTTTGCCTTTCACTACTAAATAAAAACACAAATTATGCTTTCAATTAGTGATATTAAACAAGGAACAATTTGTAAAATTGGAAATGACCCTTATGAAGTTATTTGGACCCAGCATGTTCAAATGGGACGTGGTGGTGCTATTCTAAGATTAAAAATAAAAAACCTTGCGGATGGTAAAGTACTAGAAAAAACATTAAAAGGTTCAGATAATCTAGACGAAGCCAATCTAACTAGGAATAAAGTTAACTTTTTATACTCAGATCAGTCAGGCTGTCACTTCATGGATAACGAAACTTATGAGCAATTCAGTTTTGATACTGATAAAATTGGTGACAAAATTAATTTTCTAAAAGAAGGAACTCAAGTTACTCTTTTAAAATCAGATGATCGTCCTTTAACTATTCAACTGCCAATTAAAATGGATTTCAAAATAGTTTCTGCACCTGAAGGTGTTAAAGGCGACACTGCTCAAGGCAAAGTCACAAAACCAGCTGAAATTGAAACTGGTTATACTGTTGCTGTTCCTTTATTTGTTAAAGAAGGTGATATAATTAAAATAAATACCGAAACCGGCGAATACGTCGAACGGGTTAGTTAAAACCCAATGTCATCCTGATTCGTTAACTGGGCGAAAAAGGATCTCTAACTATCATTAATAATAATTTTCAAAATACTATGGGAATGAATAGCGCCAAAAAAGCTCGAATCAAACACGCCCAAAAAAATACTAAAAAGGGTAAAGAGCTGGCAAAAAAAACTAAAGAACTTCGCCGTAAACACGGCAGCAAGTCTCATGTTGGATAAACACATACAGTAAAGGAGGTGATAGTTATGGCATGCCCGGCATGTAACAAGGCTCACAGCGGTAATGATATTGCTATTTATGCAAAACTGCCATGTAGCTTGTGTAAAGGCACCGGCAAACGAAACGTAAATGGCAAAATCATCAACTGCGCTCACTGCAAAGGAAGTGGCACTTGTTCCATAACTCCATAGAAATCAAAAAAGCCCCGTCTTTCGACAGGGCTTTATTTTTATATGTCATCCTGGATTCAATCCGGAATATAATTATTTATCCTTTTTAGGCTCTTCACCTGCTTTAATCTTTTCCCAAACTCGCTTTTTTACTTCCTTAACTATCCTGGGATTTTCTTTCAAAAAACTTTTTACAGTTTCCCTTCCAACTCCCATTTTTTCTTCTTCAAAACTATAACTATTTCCAGATTTATTAATCACTCCAAAAGCTACTCCAACATCAAGCGCATCACCAGGAATTGAAATTCCTTCATTATACATTATATCAAACTCGCAAGTTTGAAAAGGAGGTGCCACTTTATTTTTAACAACTTTTGCCTTTACTCTATTTCCAATTACCTTATCGCCCATTTTAATCTGAGCTGCTCTTCTAACCTCAACTCTAACTGAAGAATAAAATTTCAAAGCTGTTCCACCAGTTGTTGTTTCCGGATTACCAAAAAATATTCCAATTCTTTGACGGGTCTGGTTAATAAAAACAACCATGGTATTGCTTTTTGAAATAACCCCGGCTAACTTTCTTAAAGCTTGACTCATTAATCTAGCCTGCAAGCCAATTTGAGTTTGGCCCATATCACCTTCAATTTCTGATTTTGGTGTTAAGGCTGCTACTGAATCAACCACTACAATATCAACTCCATTTGAACGAACTAAAGTCTCTACAATTTCCAAGGCCTGTTCTCCAGTATCTGGTTGAGAAATTAAAAGGTCTTTAATATTCACCCCGATCTTTTTAGCATAATCAGGATCAAGTGCGTGTTCGGCATCTACAAAAGCTGCAATACCACCAATTTTTTGCACTTCTGCCACTACATGTTGAGCCAAGGTGGTTTTACCAGAGCTTTCTGGACCAAATATTTCAATAATCCTACCTCTTGGCATTCCGCCAACTCCTAAAGCAATGTCTAAAGAAAGGCAGCCAGTTGAAACTGCTCCTACTTCCATGCGTTTGGCTTCACCTAACTTCATAATTGAGCCATCACCAAATCTTTCCTTAATTTGCTCAATTGCATGTGTTGCAGCGGCCAATCGATCAGATATTGCGCTATTTGATTTGTCTTCTTTTTTTGCCATAATTTCAGAAATTAAAAATTAATTATCTTCTCCCTCCGTTTCGGTTACTACAATTTGTCTATAAACTTTAGTCTGCTTACCATGTCTTTTAGTAGCAGTTAATTCAATTAAATTAATACCAGTTTGCAAATCAAGAGTCTCTGAAAAATTGCCATCTGAATCAGCTAAAACCTGCTGACCATTTATTTCTAAAGTTGTCTCAGGTTCAATTTGGCCTATTATTTCAATAAAATTTTGTTCCGTTACTAAATTATCAGCCGGACTATCAATTATTAGTAAAGGCGGTGTCACAATTGCCTTTATTTTAAGCCCTAAATAAGCAAAACAAATTATAACTAAAACTGTAATTATTACGCCTTTAATAATCTTAGGTGTAGCAATTAAGTGTAATTTAGAAACTCTTTCAACGGGCTTTTTAAAATCATCATCTGTTTTCTTTTTACTGGTTTTACTATAAATATTATTTTCACTTTCGTAAAGTGTTAAAAATTCATTTGGATTTAAACCTAAAAACCTAGTATAAGCTTTTAAAAAATTTTTAGCATAAACCTTACCTGGCAAATCACTAAATTTTCCATTTTCAATTGACTCAAGGTGTTTTACTGAAACTTTGGTAGCTCGTGAAGCCTCAAGCAAAGTAACTTCAGCTCTTTGACGACACTGCTTTAAACGTTCACCTAAAGTCGGCGGATTCGAAATTATTTTAGTTTTAAAACCTACCATAGTTTAACGCTTTTCTTCTTCCTCCTCATACTCCTCAAGTTCACCTTCTTCCTCCCCATCATCTTCATTATATTCATCATCTTCTTCTTGCTCTTCTTCATTATATTCATCATTTTGGTCTTTTATTGTATCATCGTCCAAACTATTTATCAACACTTCTCTTGGTTTAGCCCCTTCTCCCGGTCCAATTATTCCTTGTTCTTCAAGTAAATCTAAAATTCTAGCTGCCCTAGCATAACCAATTCTTAAACGACGTTGCAACAACGAAGCCGATGCTTTTTTAGCTCTAACAATAACCTCTTTAGCATCATTAATCAAGGGATCACCTTCATCACTGCCCCCTCCACCTCCACCAAAGGCAGGCATTTCACCCATACTCATTTGTTGTTTTTCTACCACCTCTTCAACATATTCTGGATCAGCTTTATCTTTTAAATAATCGATTACTCTTTTTACTTCTTCATCTGAAGCAAAACTACCTTGAAGTCGTTTTGGCTTAGACATATCAGCAGAAACAAAAAGCATATCACCTTTACCCAAAAGCTTTTCTGCACCAGACTGATCTAAGATAGTTCTTGAATCAACAAGTGAAGTTACAGAAAATGCCACTCTAGCTGGTACATTAGCCTTAATCAAACCAGTCAAAACATCAACCGACGGCCTTTGGGTTGCTAAAATTAAATGAATACCAACCGCTCTAGACATCTGAGCCAACCTAACAATTGCCGCTTCAATTTCCGGTCCAGCTAAAGCCATTAAATCCGCTAATTCATCAATCACAAAAACAATATAAGGCATTTTATCTTCAACACTGTTATTATAACTTTCAATATTTCTATGTCGTGCCTGACCTAAAAGATCAAAACGTTTATCCATTTCTTTAATTGTCCAACGCAATGCATTAACAGTCTTTTTAGTATCAGTAATAACTGGGGTTAATAAATGAGGAATACCATTATAAACTGGGAGTTCAACTCGCTTTGGGTCAACCATAATAAATTTTAAATCCCCAGGGCCATTTTGATAAAGCAAAGCCATAATCAAAGAATTTATACAAACACTCTTACCAGAATTAGTTGCCCCAGCAATTAACAAATGAGGCATTTTTTCTAATTGTGCCAGCCAAGGCCTTCCCATAACATCTTTTCCTAAAGTTAAAGTAAGATTTGATTTACGATTTTTAAATTCTGGAGCCAATAAAATTTCTCTAAGTGGAACAATTGCCTTAGCTTGATTAGGTACTTCTATTCCAACCAAAGATTTTCCAGGAATCGGCGCTTCAATTCTAATTGGATGAGCAGCTAAAGCCAAAGCTAAATTATCACTCAAAGAAGTAATTCGTGAAAGCTTAACCCCTTCGGCCGGTTTTAAAGTATATTGAGTAACTGTTGGGCCCACCTGAGCCTCTCCCATCTCTACTTTAATTCCAAAATTCTTTAATGTTTTTTCAATAATTATTTTATTAGCTTTTAGGTCACCTCCTTTAGGTGTAGTTGTTTTACCATCAAGCAAATCAAGTGGTAAATCAATGACCGTTCTTTTAAATTTAATTACTCCATGATTTAATTCTGAATCATCTTCTGATTCCATCTCTTCTTGATATTCTTCTTGCTCTTGCATTTCTTCCTGGCTCTCTTGTCCACCTGCCTGTTCAACATCAACTTCTTTATGGACAAATTCAGAACCTTGTTCCTCTTGTTGTGATGAAGTTTCTATTTTTTCTCGTTCAGCCTGAATCTTTTTAATTTTTCTCTCAGTTAATATTCCTTTTAACTTGCCAAACAAAGAAGCACTTTCTTCTTCATCTTCTTCTTCATCTTCTTCTTCATCTTTAGATTCCTCCCTACGACGCTCAATCAAACTAACTATATAAGTTTCAAATAACAAAATAAGTCCAATAACAGTTAAAGCCAATAATACTACCAAAGCAGCCCAAAAACCCATTAACTTAAAAAGTGGCCAACTTAAAACTAATCCAGAATAGCCACTACCCATGCCAACCTTAGCATCAATAACCAGGGTTTGACTATGAAATATTAAATGGATTAAACCACTCAAACTAAAAACTGAAATTATCAAACCAACAATATTTGCTGTTTTAATTTCATATTTTGCTGGACGCAACATAAAATATCCCACTAGAATCAAAACTACTGGTAAATACCAACGATTAATACCAAATAAATACTTTAAAAAAGTATTTAAATAAACGCCTAAAGTTCCAGCCATATCGATTAGACTTAAAACCCCCAAAATACCAAAAGTTAAAAGCAAGACAATAATTATGCCTCGCTTAGTTTCGCTAGAAACCTCAAAACCAGGGCGTTGAAAATCCAAATCTCTAAGCCCTTTTATTCTTTTTTTTCTTTTTCTTCTTGCCATTTATCCTGCTAAAAATCTTAATAAAATTAATATTTATATATTCACTCCGTTAATTTATAAGGGAGTGGACTAATATATTTTACCACAAAATTGATTATGGGTAAATTAAAAAGAATCCCGCGCTCGCGGGATTCTTTTTTATCTAATTTTTACTATATTTATTCTTTTTCTTCTTCTTTATAGCCAGTTCCAGCTGGAATTAATCGTCCAATAATTACATTTTCTTTTAATCCTCTAAGGCCGTCAATTTTACCTTCAACTGCTGCATTAATCAATACTCTAGAGGTTTCCTGAAAACTAGCAGCTGAAAGAAAACTTGAAGTTGAAAGCGAAACCTTTGAAACACCAAGTAACAATTCTTCAGCCTCAGCCAATTTACCCTTTTTAGGATTAACTGCATCATTAGCATCATGAAATTCATCCTTTTCAATCCTTTCACCAATTAGCAGGGTTGTATCACCGGAATCTTGAACCAGTACTCGAGAAAACATCTGCTTAACAATAAGCTCAATATGTCTATCATCAAGTTTTTGACCCTGTGAAGAATAAATTAATTGAATTTCATCAATGATATATCTTTGAGTAGCTTCTTTATCTCTTAAAGAATGAATTTGTCTTAAATCTAAACTACCATTAGTCAAAGGAGTTCCTTGAGTAACTAAATCACCATCAGAAACTAACAAGTGAAATTCTGGTGGAACCTTATAAATCTGATCTTTCTTCTCTTTAATTGACACTGTTATCTTCTCTTTATCAATCTTTACAGTACCACCTCTTTTAGCGACAATTTTATCGCCATCACCGTCAGTTAAAAGTAAATCTTCTTTCTTTACTTTAGCTCCATCTTTTACCGCAACTTTAGCTGTAGTTTTGCCATCTTTAATCGGATAAATATCCTGATCTAATTCTTCATGTTCAATCTTTATAGTTTTGAATCTGCTTTCTTTATCTTCTTCTTTTTTAGCTTCTTCAAATTTTACTTTACCATCAAAATCTGCAACAAAAGCTCTATGTTTTGGAGGCCGACATTCAAAAACTTCTTCAACTCTCGGCAAACCTTGAGTAATATCTAATCCAGCGACACCACCAGTATGGAAAGTTCTCATAGTCAACTGAGTACCAGGTTCACCAATACTTTGAGCAGCAATAATACCAACAGCAGTACCAATATCAGCTGGCCTATTATAAGCCAAGTCCCAACCATAACATTTTTGGCAAACTCCTCGACGAGTTCTACAATTAACAACTGATCGAACTTTAATTTGAGTTAAATCTTCAATCTTTTTAAGTTCTTCAATAATTTCAGCAGTAATTATTTCATTTTTATTTATAATTACTTTTTTGGTTTTTGGATTAGTAATTTTTTCTAAGCAATATCTTCCTTTTACTCGATCAAGGAAATTAAGATTAATAGCATCACTATCTTTTTTGGTAACTAAGATACCTTCATTATCTCCACAATCAATTTCCTTAACTACCATATCCTGAGAAACGTCAATCAATCTTCTAGTTAAATAACCTGCATTAGCAGTCCTTAAAGCAGTATCAGAAAGACCTTTTCGAGCACCATGAGTTGAAATAAAATATTCTAGTACATCAAATCCTTCTTTAAAATTACCTTTAACCGGCAACTCAATAATTTCACCAGCTGGGTTAGTTACCAAACCCTTCATACCAACAATCTGAATCAACTGACTCCAAGAACCCCGAGCACCAGATTCAACCATAGTATATACCGGACCATAAGGATCAATAGTATTTTGACTCTGACTAACAATCTTTTCTTTAACTTTCATCCAAATTTCAATTATCTTTGAATGACGTTCACTATCAGTTAAAAGCCCCGAATCATATTGACCCTCAATCTCATCAACTTCAACCTCACCCTCTTTAATCATTTCCTGACGTTTTTCAATTTTTGGCACATCATCCATTCCCCAAGAATACCCCGAGATTGTTAAGTATTTAAATCCTAAATTCTTAATATCATTAATTAGTCCTGCAACTTTATCTAAATCGTAGCCATAGTTCAATAGATCAGAAACTAAATTACGTAATCCCTTACTATCAAGCTGATGATTAATGTAAGGATAATCATCTGGCATAATTTGATTAAAAATTATTCTACCAGCTGAAGTCTCCACAATATGTTCTTTAATCCCAGCGGCTTTCAATTTTTTAGCCAACCATGCATCAGCTTTTATTTTAATCTTATCCTGAGGTGTAATATTTTTTAATTGATAAGCCATAATTGCCTCTGCTGGTTCACTAAAAAATCTAACCTTCTTTTTTTCTCCCCGTTCTGGAATAGTTGTTAAATAATATGAACCCCAAACCATATCCTTTGTTGGTCGGGCAACTGGATCACCTGTAGCAGGCTTTAAAATATTTCTTGAGGCAATCATTAAGTTAGCAGCTTCCCATTTTGCCTTTTCGGTTAATGGAACATGAACTGCCATTTGGTCACCATCAAAATCAGCATTGAAAGCTTCACAAACCACCGGATGAACCTGAATAGCCTTACCCTCAATTAATACCGGCTTAAATGCTTGAATACCTAAACGATGAAGAGTTGGCGCCCTATTTAGCAATACATGAGCATCTTTTACAATCTCTTCTAAAATATCCCAAACTTCATCGCGTCCGCTATCAATAAATCTGTTGGCACTTCGAACATTATGAACGTATTCTCTTTCAATTAATTTACTTACTACAAATGGTTTGAACAATTCTAAAGCCATTCGTTTAGGTAAACCACACTCGTTCATGTTAAGTTTTGGACCAACAACAATTACACTTCGGCCTGAATAATCAATACGTTTACCAAGTAAATTCTGTCTGAATCGGCCTTGCTTACCTTTTAAAATATCAGCTAAAGATTTAAGCATTCTCTTTTGTCCGGTTGAAGCAACAACGGTCTTACCATGTCGAGCTGAATTATCGATCAAGGCATCAACTGCCTCCTGAAGCATTCTTTTTTCATTTCTACCAATGACTTCTGGAGCATTTAATTCTTGTAGCTGTTTAAGTCTATTATTTCTATTAATAATTCTCCGATATAAATCATTAAGGTCAGAAGTGGCAAATCTGCCGCCATCTAATGGAACCATTGGTCGAAGATCTGGAGGAATAACTGGAATTTTAGTTAGAATCATCCATTCTGGTCGAGTATCGTTTTTAATAAAGTTTTTAACCAACCTTAATCTCTTTTCCACTTTATCTTTTTGAGGAGTTTTATCATCCTTCATTTGTGCTTCCAACTCACTTGCCAATTTTTCTAAATCAATTTTTTCTAATAAATAACGAACTCCTTGAGCACCAATATTAGCCTCAAAAATATGGCCATACTTCAAAGATAAATCTTGATATACATGCTCTGAAATAATCCTCATTGGCTTCAAATCTTTTAACTCTTGTTCTGCAACTTGTAAAATCTTTTCTAATTCTTTTACTTTTTCTTTCTTTGCATCTTCAAGGGCTAAAATTTCTTTTTCAGAATCAATTTTCCTTTCTTCTTTTTTTTCTTTTTCTTGACCTTCTTGAGTTTTAATTAAATTAATTTGTCGATTGAAATCACCTTCTATTTTTTTCTTTTTAGTTTTAAATTCCTGACGAATTTGTTCAATTGTATCTTTTTTCAAATCTTCATTAACATCAGTAATAATAAAATCAGCAAAATAAATTACTTTTTCTAAAGCTTGAGGTGATAAATTTAACATCAAACCGATTTTTGACGGCACACCACGTAAAAACCAAATATGTGAAGCCGGACAAGCAAGCTCAATGTGGCCCATTCGTTCACGACGAACTACTGATCTAGTCACTTCAACGCCACACTTATCACAAACAATTCCTTTATAACGGATCTTTTTATACTTACCACAATAACACTCCCAATCCTTTGATGGACCAAAAATCTTCTCGCAGAAAAGTCCGTCTTTTTCCGGTTTTTGAGTTCGATAATTAATGGTTTCTGGTTTGGTAATTTCACCATGAGACCACTCCTGAATTTGATCCGGAGAAGCTAAGGTGATTTTTAGAGCATCGAATTCGGTTATCTTTTTTTCTTCAACCATATTATTAAAGTTATATATTACTTCTTATTTATCTTTTTTTTCCTCTCTTTTTTCTTCGACCTTTTTTTCTTCCGGTTCTCCATCTTCTTTTTTATCTCTTTCTTCCTTTTCTTTTTGATTCTCTTTTATCTCTTCTGGATCAACAACTTTATTGTCTTTTATCAAGTCTATATTTAAACATAAACCATTCATTTCCCTAAGCAACACATTAAATGACTCCGGAATATTCAATTTCTTAATAGGCTCACCTTTAATAATTGACTCATAAGCCTTACTTCGTCCTGGGACGTCATCAGACTTAATGGTTAAAATTTCTTGAAGAGTATGGGCAGCACCATAAGCTTCCAAGGCCCAAACTTCCATTTCTCCAAACCTCTGACCACCAAATTGAGCTTTACCACCAAGTGGCTGCTGAGTAATTAAAGAATAAGGACCAATAGAACGTTGGTGAATCTTATCTTCAACCATATGATTTAATTTCAACATATAAATCTTACCAACCGCTACTGGCTGTTCAAAGCTTTCGCCACTTCGACCGTCAAATACTGTCATCTTTCCTGTTGGACTAAAGCCAGCACGTTCTAACTCTGACTTAATATCCTCTTCTGCTACTCCATTTAAAACTGGGGTTTTAACTTTGTAACCAAGTTTATCAGCAGCCCAGCCTAAATGAGTCTCTAAAATCTGTCCTAAGTTCATACGAGAAACAACACCCAAAGGGCTTAAAATTACATCAACTGGAGTACCATCTTCTAAAAATGGCATATCTTCAACTGGTAATACAATTGAAACAACACCTTTATTACCATGTCGACCGGCCATCTTGTCACCAACTTGAATCTTTCGAAGATTAGCAATTGAAACTTGATACATTTTGATAACACCCGAAGAAAGCTTATCGCCGTTATCTCGAGAAAATACTTTTACATCAACTACTTTACCTTTTTCACCATGTTCTAAATAAAGTGAGCTGTCACGAACATCTCTGGCCTTTTCACCAAAAATTGCTCGTAACAATTTTTCTTCAGCTGAAAGTTCAGTCTCACCTTTTGGTGTAATCTTACCAACTAAAATATCTCCTGAGGAAACACTGGCACCAATTCGAATTACACCTTCAGCATCTAAATCTTTAAGCTTTTCTTCACCAATGTTTGGTATATCAGAAGTAACAACTTCTGGACCAAGTTTAGTATCGCGAACTTCAACTTGAAATTCTTCAATATAAATAGAGGTAAACCTATCTTGATGAACCATTCTTTCTGAAATTACAATAGCATCTTCATAGTTGTATCCTTCCCAGGCCATAAAAGCAACAGTAATATTTTGGCCCAAGGCTAATTCACCATGATCTGTGGCTGGACCATCTGCTAAAGAATCTCCTTTTTTAACAGCTTGCCCTTTTTCTACAATTGGCCGCTGGTTAATACAGGTTGAAGCATTACTTCTAATAAATTTATTTAATCTATAATTTCTAACTTCACCACTATCCTCTAAAACTTCAATCATATTAGATTGAACTTTAGTAACTTTACCATCACCTTTACAAACAATAACGTGCCCTGAATCTTGAGCCGCTTTTCCTTCAAGTCCCGTTCCTACAATCGGTGATTGCGGTTTAATACAAGGTACTGCCTGACGTTGCATGTTTGAACCCATTAAAGCCCTAACAGCATCGTCATGTTCTAGAAAAGGAATTAAAGAAGTTGCTACACTAACAATTTGATTAGGAGCAACATCCATATAGTCAATAATTTCAACATGTTCAATTTCTGGCTCACCATATTTTCTTACTTCAGCTTTTTCTTTAATAAAATAGCCTTCTTTATCAATTGCAGTAGTAGCCGCAGTAGTAACTGAATTTTCTGATTGAAAAGCAGTTAAATATTTAACTTCTGTAGTTACTCTTGGTTTAACAGATACTTTTTTAATTTCTGTATTTTTCTCTAATTGTTTAGCAATTTTAGCATCGATTTTTTCTCCTGCTTTAACAATTCCATCAATATCTTTTCTGGCGATTTCACCTTCAGTTTCTACTGCTTTATTTTCTACATCATGTTTTACTCTTCTGAAAGGTGTTTCAATAAAACCATATTCATTAACCTTTGCATAAGTCGCTAAATGTCCAACTAACCCAATATTTGGTCCTTCAGGAGTAGCAATAGGACAAATTCTTCCGTAATGAGTTGGATGAACGTCTCGAACGTCAAAACCAGCACGTTCTCGAGAAAGACCGCCAGGACCCATGGCTGACAAACGTCTTTTATGTTCAAGCTCAGCCAACGGATTTGTTTGATCCATGAACTGTGAAAGCTGTGAAGACATAAAAAACTCTTTTACTGAACCAATTACCGGTCTAGCATTTATTAAACGGTTTGGATTAATTTCGGAAATATCTAAAGTACTCATTCTGTCTTTAATAATTCTTTCCATTCGAGCCAAACCAATTCTAAATTTATTTTGAACTAATTCGCCAATTGCTCTTACGCGTCTGTTTCCTAAATGATCAATATCATCAGCTTCTTTTTGAGAAATATTTAGTTTAATAATTTCCTTAACCACTCCAATTAAATCATCAAGTAGTAAAACTCGATTTTCTGGAATATTAGCAACATCTTTATTAAACCTTTGGTTAATTTTATAACGCCCTACTTTACCAAAGTCATAACGGTCAAAATTAAAAAACATTGCATAAATCAAACTCTTAGCATTATCAGTAGTAGCTAAGTCGCCAGGTCTAATTCTTTTATAAACTTCTAATAAAGCTTCGGATTCATTAGCCGAAGGATCTTTTTCTAAACTGCTTTGAATGTATGAAATTTCAGGATGAGTATCTACATCCTTAAAAAGTTCTAAAATTTCTTCATCGCTTGAATAGCCAAAAGCTCGAAGTAAAGCAGTAACAGAAATTTTTCTCTTACGATCGATCTTGACCCAAATGATATTATTAATATCAGTTTCAAATTCTAACCACGAACCACGGTTAGGAATAATTTTTGCACCATAATATTTTTTCTCACCATAAACTTCTGAGGTAAAGAAAATCCCAGCTGATCTAATTAACTGGGAAACAACGACTCTCTCGATACCATTAATAATAAAGGTTCCTCGATCAGTCATTAAAGGAAAATCACCCAAGAAAACTTCTTGTTCAATTCCTTTGTTGGTCTTACGGTTAACCAACTTTGCTGTCACTCTCAAAGGAGCTTCATAGCTTAGATTTTTTTCTTTGGAAGTTACTTCATCAAATTTTGGTTCGTCCAAATAATACTTACCGAAATGTAATTCAAAATCCCGACCAATAAAGTCTTTAATTGGCGAGACTTCTTCAAACAATTCAACAAGGCCGTGCTCTAAAAACCACTTATACGAGTCCTTTTGGACTTCGATTAAGTCGGGTAAAGCTACGGCTTCTTTGATGTCAGTAAAAACCTTGCGGTCTTGTAATTTAACTGGCATATCCTAGGCGTTATATTTTAATTATTAACAACAAAAAATTTCTCCCAACCGGAAAGGATGCGAGATTTGTAATATTTTAATTTTGAGAAAAAAAGAAACCCACTACTAATTTTAGTTAAAAAATAAAATCGCTGGTTCGAATAGCGGGGAAAAAGAAAAAGTCAATAAATAATTTATCAACCTAACAATAGTATCAATTTTTTATATTTTTGTCAAATCTATTTTTATAATTTTGTCAAGTAAGTACTTTTTTAGCTAAATTTAGCTAAAATAATCTTAAAAATAAAGACTTATCCACAAAAAATTAAAAATTATGTTTTGGTGGCTTTTCGTTTGGTATTTTCTTTTTATTAACTGAATTTTTGTCTGCTTTTTCTATAATTGGATTATCTGGAACTTTAACATTTATAAATGTCCTTAATGCACTTTCCGTAGCAATAGATGCTGCTAAACAAAACCCAACCCAAATAATATGATTACCCAAAAAATGGGCAATCCCTAAACCGATTCCTATACCAATTATTGTAGCTAGGATTAATCTAACCCAATAATCCATCATAATAATTTATTTAATTCTTCCTTAGTTACCTTGCGATCATCCCAAGAAATTTTTTTATTATTTTTAACAACAATCGCCTGCTCGCTTCCCTTTCCGGTAATTAAAACAATATCGTCTTTTCTAGCTAAGTTTAAAGCTTTAGAAATTGCTTTACGTCGATCAATAATTTTAAATAAATTTTTGTTATTTTTTTTGCCCTTTATCATTGCCCCTTTTGCAACTTGATCAATAATTCCTTTTGGGTCCTCATCATAAGGATCTTCATTAGTAACAATTACAATATCTGCGTTTTCTCCGGCTAACTCTCCGAGTTTCGGCCTTCTAGCTTTATCTCTGCCACCTCCAGTTGAACCCAAAACATGAATTACTTTTTTGTGTGGAATTTTTTTAACAATTTCATAAAGCGCTTCAACTGCTTTTGGTTCAAAAGCATAATCAACAATTACTTTAAAATTTTGACCTTCTTGGATAAACTCTACCCTGCCTGGTACTCCATTAATTTTTAAGAAACTTTTTGCCATGGCAGAAAGGCTTAAACCCTGAGAAATACCAAGTGTAATTGAAGTTAGAATGTTATAAATATTATGCTTACCGAAAAGCTTTGATTTAAATTCTTGGTCAGAAACTTTAAATTCTATTCCCTCTCCAGTAGTTTGAATATTTTCTGCCTTAACAACTTTTACTTGTGAAATCATAGAATCTTTTAAAGTAAAACCATATTTTTCCTGAGCCCACTGGTCTAAAAAATCTTTTACGTGTTCATTATCTAAATTTGCAATTATAATTTTTTGAATTTTTTGCCCGGCAATTAATTTTGGTTTCTCATTTTTTAATTTCTTAAATAATTTAAGTTTCGCATTTTTGTAATTATCAAAACCACCATGTGCCTCGATATGTTCTGGCCAAAGATTTGTAAAAACTAATATATCGTAATTAATTCCTAAGTGACGAAATTGTTCAATTCCTTGAGAGGTAGTTTCTACTACAGCATATTGGCAATTTGCCTTAACCATTTTCTTTATTAAACGTTGCAAAGCAAAACGTCCTATCATGGTCATCTTTTTTTTATTTAGCCATTCTTTTTTATCAATTTTAAAAAGAATTGTAGAAGCTGCACCTACTTTAAACCCTGCCTGTTCCAACATCTTACTAATCAAATAAACTACTGTTGATTTTCCTGAGGTTCCAGTTATCCCAATCACTATCAACTTTTCAGATGGGCTGTTATAAAAAAAATTAGCCATTATTGCTAACAAATAATGGTATAATTTCAAAATCGGCTTTGGTATTATTTTTTTAATTAATGAAATCATTATTGATCTTTACCTAAAATTTTTAAAGCTTCTTTGAGTCTTTGGCTACTATCTTTTATTTTTTTATCAATTTGATTTAATGCTTTTTTCGCCTCATTTGCTGAATAACCAAAAGAAACTAATGCATCAAATGCTTCCAAATCAGCATTAAACTCTTCCTGAGCTTTTTTACTTTTTGGCTTAGCAGTTAAACTTTGAACTTTACTTTTTAAAGTTAAAATAATTTTTTCAGCCGTCTTTTGACCAAGGCCAGACATTTTGGTTAAAACCTCCGGATTATCATCCAGGATCGCTTGTTGTACTTCGTTCATTGTCGTCTTGCCTAAAATGCTAATAGCTGATTTCGGTCCGACTCCCGGAACGTCAAGCAAAAGAGTAAAAAAAGTTTTATCAGCTGGATCTAAAAATCCATATAAATCCATCGCCCGCTCTGAAACTGATAAATATGTATAAACTACCAACTCTTCTCCTTCTTTAATCTTTTTTAAATTACTAAGTGGTGCATAAACTTTGTAGCCAACTCCTCCTGCCTCAACTACAAAATAAGAGTCTTTTCTCAACTCTGGACTAATGTATGTAACTTTTCCTCGCAAAGAAGCAATCATATATTTATTTTAACTTAAAATTAATGAATTGACAAAAAATAAAAATTAATTTAAGGTAGCAACTATACGGATATGGTCACCGTGTCTATTAGAAATCTTTTATTCACTCGGTTTCGGTGCAACGCCGGCTCGAAAGGGGCACATTGGCCGCCCCACCCCAAAAGATTTCTGATGCTAGAATTCTTCTAGCCCATGACCTAAGTTCGTATAGGGTAGGGATATGCATAACTGCCAATCCCTACCCATCTTTTTTAAAAACGGTTCTAGCCGTTTTTTTGTTTGACATTAAATCCAAAAAGGTTAAAATGTATATGCCAACAAAAAATGGAGGTCTACAATGAACAAAGCCTTTGTTGCATACCTTGCTCTTTCGATTCTTGGATTAATTACCTACCTAATTATTGGTTATTACATCGACAAAAAAATCTGTACTTGGCTTGACAAGAAAAAAGCCCGAGAAAAAAATAACGATTCAAAAACTAATCCATCTCAAACCAGCTAAGCTCGCTGGTTTTTTGTTTGACAAATATACCTTTTAATAATAAACTCTTTTGAAGGTATTAAAAACATAGGAGGAATGCTCATTGAAAACAAAACAGCTTAAAGTGGGTGATAAAACACGCATTACTTATCATCCCAAAGACCAGCCAGCCAAACGCGTCCAAGTTACCATTGTCTGCACTATTGAGGGCAAAGACTTAGTAGCCTTGGACAGAAACGGCGATCTCTACACCACTTGGTGGGAAACTGATTCTGTACGGCCTTTAGGCAAACGCCGCATTTTTCAACGGCATTGGAAAAAATACGAAAACGGCATTTACAGCCTCAAACGAAGCTTGACCTATGCCTTGCTTGGAACCAAAAAAATCAAAGTTCCAACTATGGAAGAGCTTCAGGCATTTTGCAAATGCAAAAATGCAGAAATCGCCCTGCTTGAAGAAGATCCATCCAAGTGCCTTGAAAGAATCGCCGGTCAATTCGACGAAATCGAAGCTTTCCTTAGCAGAAGGAAACGCTGGACTCTAACTGAAGCCCAGCGCCAGCTTGATTTTTTCCTGCTTCTGCGCGACAGCCAGGGTCGCCTCAACATCGGGGTTCTGCGAGCTCGCTTGGCGACAATCGACCGACGCTTCGAAGAAGAACTCAAGCACTTGCTTGGTTGGATGCCTCATTATGCAGCCAGGCTTTCTGCCGTATCCAACCTTCAACATCGAATTGAAGCCAAGGTTGCACAGACCCAAAGGCAGCTTAATGCCATGCTTTCACACCAAGCTTTCACAAGTGGTAGCACTACTGCCAAACAAATCACCGGTCTTCGTTCAAACATCCAGACTGTAGCTCAGGCAATCACCAGGTTGCAAAAAATCAAGCCTTTCACCACTTGGGCAGGCCACTGCTTGGCCGACTTGCGCCAAGCCTACAGGCAAGTTGGCTTTCGCCAATTCAACGACGCCAGGACTGCCATTGAAACCACACTTCAATCAATTCGTTTGCAAATTGTTGGTTTCGAGCTTGAAGACCTGATCTGTGACCTCAGCCTGGACATAATGTTTAACCAGGTCAACCGCAATGCTTACATCAGCCGTCTGGAAGCAATTCTGCATCAGGTTACAGGAATCCAAGATTCCCATTTCCGCCAGCCGGTCTGCAGGCAAATTGCCCAATTGATTAATCGGGCTATTCAAGGCCTTCAGGAAATCTTTGTTGACCAGAAAATCAAAGATTACCTTAAACAAGCTGTTAAACTCATCTAACCTCTCAGCCGAGAGGTTTTCTTTTTGACAAAAAAAGCTTAAATAAGTTAAGATAATCACGCGCCTTAGCAATAATAAATAAAGGAGGGACACCTCATGTCAAATAGCAAGTTACTCATCTTTGGTGGCAGCGGTTCTGGGCCACCTGCTCAAGAAATCGCCGGTCAAATCGGACCTAACCTTTTTGGTAATGCTGAATTCACCGCTTTTCGAACTGGCCAATTAAAATGGCATTTGCCTGAAAGCGTCCGCGGTTCAGAATGTTGGGTAATTCAATTCTTCAACCGCAAACACAGCGACGACATTGTTAAACAGTTTCAAGAAGCAAAAGTTTTACTTCGAACGCTTAAGGACTGTCATGCTGCAAGCTGGAATCTAGTTATGCCCCTTTTGCCTGAAACTAGGCAAGACCAACAATGGGGCCGTGAACCTTACACCTTTTTTCAGCTCGCCCAGGAATTAGTTCAGCTGGGAGTAACCGAAGTAATTACTTATGATCTGCATAATGCCGCTACTGCCGCCTATTTCGACGGCCACTGTACTCACTTGTACACTTCTCACATCTTTCTACCGTTACTTAAGGCTGAATTTGAAACCTTTGATGTTGTTTGCAGCGCAGATACCGGCTCAACCAAAATGGCCGAATGGTATTCCAGGCGTTTTGGCTGCGATGCAGCAATTATCTACAAGGGTTCACTCCATACTTCTGGAACCAGAGAAATTAAAAGGGAAGAAATTAAACTGGCCGGAGATGTACAGGGTAAAAAGGTCCTTCTAGTTGACGAACTATGCGATAGTGGTGGCACTTTAGCCAATGCGATCAATTTCTTAATTGATCAAAAGGGTGCAAGTCAAGTTGTAGTAGTTATTACTCACACCGTTGGAGCTGAAAATTGCAAGGATTATCTAAAACAGATCTGTTCACGCAAAGAAGTCCTTGCATATTGGACCACCAACAGCGTTATTCAACAGCCAAATTTCTGGCCTGATATTCCCAAAACTAAAGTTCTACCTCTGCAAAAAAACATTGCTGAATCAATCGGCAACATCCACGGACATAAGAGCGTCATGGGGCCATATAGAATCTAAGGTCAATCCCATCCAACTTTGGATGGGATTTTTTTGTTTGACATTAGCACTTTAAAAAGTTAAGATTTTAAACGCCTAAGATTAAGTGTTATGGATAGATTTTTGACAAAACGCATCTTGCATATAAGGAGGAAAAAATGAGCGGAATTTTTGGAGTCTGTAATCAAAACCGAAGAAATTGCATCTCTGATTTATTTTTCGGAACTGATTACCATTCCCATCTTGGCACCCAAAAGGCTGGGATAGCATTTTTAAGAACCACTGGTTCAAACAACGCCTTTTGGCGAAAAATTCACGACATTAGCACTGGTGGACAATTCAAAGACCGCTTTGGTGCTAATTTAAATGAGTTTAAATCTGGCCTTAGTGCCAAAGAAGAAATTAACTTTGGCCTTGGTATCATTTCAGACCGCGATGCCCAACCTTTGATCATGGGCTCTCATTTTGGTGATTTTACCCTAGTCACAATGGGATTAATTCATAATCTCAAAGAAATCGCCACTAGTCTGAAAAATTCAAGTCCTTTCGTTGAAGCCAGCAATGGCAAAATTAACACTGCCGAAGTAGTTGGTCGCCTTATTTGTGAAGGAGAAAATTTTGTATCTGGTATTCAAAATCTCTGGCAAAAAATCGACGGTTCAATGTCGATTTTGATTCTCACATCTGATGGTCGACTAATTGCCGCCCGTGACCGTTTCGGTATTACCCCGCTTGTTTTAGGAAGTAAAACTGGCGCTTGGGCTGTTACAGCTGAAAGTGAAGCCTTCTACAATCTCGGCTATCAAGCCAAACGCTTTCTTAAGCCGGGTGAAATAATCGAGATCACCACTGACGGACCAACAGTTCTAGTTGAAGGCAATGACGACAACTTGAAAATCTGTGCCTTTCTCTGGATATATACCGGCTTCCCCGTATCAGTATACGAAGGTATTCAAGTAGAACCCTGCCGTTATCGTTGCGGCTCTTGTCTTGCCAAGCGCGATTGCGTACAACCTTCGATTGTTGCCGGCGTTCCAGACTCAGGAACAGCTCACGCTATTGGCTATGCTAATGAATCAGGTGTTCCTTATCAAAGGCCTTTAGCTAAATTCACGCCCGGCTACAGCCGAAGCTACACTCCACCAGACCAGGAAACCAGAGATATGGTCGCCAAGATGAAGCTTTTACCGGCTGCCGAGGTTATCAAAAACCAAAGCATTGTCTTGTGCGACGATTCAATCGTTCGCGGCACACAGCTAAAGGATTTTACTTTACAAAAACTCTGGGGCTGTGGCGCCAAAGAGGTTCATCCTCGTACAGCCTGTCCGCCCTTGATGTTTACTTGTCGCTACCTACTTTCAACTCGCGACACCTGGGAATTGGCCGCCCGTCGAGCAATAGCTGACATAGAAGGCAGTGACCTTAAAGACGTCTCAGCCTACCTTGATCCAACAAGCGCCCAATACGGCCAAATGATCGAGTGGATTCAAAAAGATCTTGGAGTAACCACCCTGCGCTACCAACTCCTCGATGATATGATTCAGGCAATCGGCCTACCCCGCGAAAATCTCTGTCTGCACTGCTGGACCGGAGAAACAATCGACGGCCGTTAAACAATTTGACCTTTATTAAGCCAAGCCCTGCGAGAAATCGCCGGGCTTTTATTATTATAAAAAAAGGCCTCACGCAAATACACGCAAGACCGTCGTTAGAAATATTGTGGAAAAACCACCTAGATTTCCTTAAACCCAAAAGGATTTGGCAAAAGGCTTTCGGTAAACCTAAACTCAAATTCCTGAAAATTTTCAGAAATTCGTTCCACTACTTCGGGTACGGCTCCATAGATTGCCTTAGCAGCAACAATGGTCTCATACGTACACCAGGCGTAATACCCGGCAAAACCAATAATTACCACTGTAACCAAGAAACCAACTGCCTTCCAGCTGAGAATTTTTCTCACTACTTTTCCTCCCAGAGTTAATAGGGTGCAACTTCATGAGATAAATTCAATTTATTTAAAATAAAATTGCAAGTTTTATAAACAAAAAGCCCCGCGCTCACGGGGCTTTTTTTTATTTAAAATTTTTTTTAGGATTTAATTATTTTTTCTTTTTAGCTTTAGACTTTGCCTTAGATCTTACTTTTGCTGCAGCTCTTTTTTTATTTCTACTTACTCGAATTAATCCTGAACAAGGCACAATCTCAATTCGATTTTTTTCTAGCCTGTCTAAAAATTGATTAACTCCCAGTGAATCAGAAGAAATATGTCCGGCAATTACCACATTAACATGATATTTTGCTGCTTCTTTCTTTCGTTCCTCGTCCATATGCATTCCAATAATTGTTCCAATTCCAGCATTTGCCATTTTTTCATAAATTCCAACCGCCCCTTCAGTACCACCGGTAATCTCTGTTACTACAACTTTACCAGCAGAACTTTCAGAATTTCCAACAAAAATCTTTGGACCGGCTTTTCTAATTATTGCTTCTTGATATTCTGGAATTTTCTTTAACGAAGTTATAATATCGCCAACAAACTCTGGCTTAACTTTTTTAATTAAACTTTCAAGAAAAGTAGCTGCCATATTATCGCATGGTGTATGAACACACATAAGTCCAACTTTTAAAATCTTAGCTGCATCAACTGTTCTGTAATGATTAGCTGCCGAAACGCCTCTAGCCACTTCTGAAATTCTTTCTTTAGTTAAGCTTTCAGCAATATTAATTGGCACACCATAATTTGCCAAGACCTCAGATTGTAAATTCATTACATCTCCTAAATCAGCTAAAGCACTGCCAATTGGATGATGAGAAATTACCAAGTCAACTTCCATATCCTTTGCCATCATAAGTTCTGCAGGACCAATATCAATTCCAACCATTATTTTTTTTACCTCTTTCCCGTGATCAAATAAAACTCTAGTGTCAGAATATGGATTAGTTAAACTCTCTTTATCAAACTCTTTTTTCTTTTCTCCTGTTAATTTGTCGTATTTTTCTCGAGTTCGTTTTAGAATTTTTTTTACTCGAGCTGAACCACGCAAATCATTTTCAATTCCCAGCTTTATAGCCAATTCATAAATTTGTTTAATATTCATATTTTTATCTCCCAATTGTCATCCTGAGCGCAGCGAAGGATCTATAAATTCTTCACTTCATTCACAATAACAATACTATAATTATAATTTTTCAATTGCAATTTTTCCGTCTTTAACATCTTTCATCTCATTTGTTGATTCATTTCTAACTTCAGAAGTTAAAGTGGCTTTTTTAATATCTTCACCAAACTTGTCAAAAATTTCGTTTAAACCTTGTTGGTACAAAATAATTTTATCTTCAATAGTTAATCCCGATTCTTTTCGTAATTGATTAATATGTCTGATTAATTCTCGAGAAATTCCTTCTTGTTTTAATTCAACTGTAATTTCAGTATCAAGTTTTTCTTCAGAACCTAAAATCAATTCTTTAACATTTAATTCTTCCAAAATAATTTTTACCAAATCTTTATCAAGTTTTTTCGTTAAAGATGTCGCATAACTTGATAAAGGCTGCCTGATCTTTATGGCCTCCTGTGCCCGACAGGCTAAGCCCTGTTCTACAATTTGTCTTACCAGCTGCATTTCTGAAAGAAGTTTTTCATCAATTGCCTTTTTATTAAATTCACTCCAGTCTTCCAAATGAACTGACTCTTTATTATTACAAATTTTTCGATAAATACTTTCAGCAGTAAATGGAATAAAAGGTGCAGCCAATTTTGAAAACTCAAGCAAAACATAACCTAAAGTTTCAATTCCATCCCTGTCACCTTCTTTAAATCGTCCCCGACTACGTCTTAAATACCAAGTTGAAAGTTCATTAATAAACTCACCCAAAGGCCTAGTTGCCCTAACTAAATCATATTCTTTCATTCTTTCTGTCACTTCTTTATTTAAAACATTAAGCTTAGCAACAATCCATTTATCTAAAATATTTTTTGATTTAGGATTTTTAATTTCTGCTCTTGGATTCTCTTTTTGATACATTAAATAAAAACTTAAAACATTTCCAACAAGCATTATATTCTTTTGTAAAGCTTCTTTTACTCCGTCTTCGGAAAAATTAAGAGTTTCAGCAGCCATCACCGGAGAAGTTAAAAGATAATAACGCATTGCATCAGCACCATACTGATTAACAACTAAATCCGGTTCGGGATAATTTTTCAATCTCTTAGACATTTTTTTGCCGTCTTCGGCTAAAACAATTCCATTTGCAATAACATTTTTAAAAGCCGGCTTACCCATTATTGCTGTTGCAATAATATGAAGATAATAAAACCAGGCTCTAGTCTGATCTACTCCTTCAGCAATAAATTCAGCCGGAAAATTATCTTCAAACCAATCTTGATTTTCAAAAGGGTAATGAACTTGAGCATAAGGCATAGATCCACTTTCAAACCAGCAATCTAACACATCGGGAATTCTACTAACTTCTTTTTTACATTTTGGACAATTCACTTTTATCTCATCAATTACATGTTTATGTAAATCAATTATTTTTTGACCAGACGCCTTTTCAAGATCTTTAATTGAACCAAAAACAATTTCCTCACCACATTCACATTTCCAAACTGGAATAACTGAACCCCAAAACCGTTGACGAGAAATCGACCAATCTTTAGCACCTTCCAACCAATTACCAAAACGACCCTCTTTAAGATGAGGTGGAAACCAATAAATTTCCTTTGCCAACTTTAAAGCCTTATCTTTGATTTCAGTAACCTTAACAAACCAAGATGAAGTTGCATAATTTAAAAGCGGGGTTTCACAACGCCAGCAAAAAGGATAACTATGGGTAAACTCTTGCGTAGCAAAAAGTAAATTTCTTTCTTTCAAATCACTAATGATATCTTTTTCGGCACTCTTAACAAACTTACCGCTAAATTTTGGAACAATATTTAAAAATTTTCCGTCCTCACCAACAGTGTGAACTGCAGGCAAGCCAGCAGCCATGCCTGCTCTGTAATCATCTTCACCATACATAACTGCGGTATGTACCACTCCAGTACCATCTTCAGTCGTTACAAAATCAGCCAAAATTATTTTATATGAATTCTCATTTTGTAATTCTTTAATTTCATACAAAGGTTTATATGAAAGCCCTTTTAATTTTTTACCTTTCATTTCTTCAACAATTTCATAGTCTTCATCTAAAATTTCAAGGCGTTCCTTGCCAAGAATTAAATAATTACCATCTTTGGTTTTAACTTTTACATAATCAATATTTTCACCAACTGCTAAACCAACATTGCCTGGTAAAGTCCAAGGAGTAGTAGTCCAAGCTAACACATAAGTTCCCGGTTGACCAACAAGCTCAAACTTAATAGTAACTGAAATTTCGGTAACATCTTTATATCCCTCAGTAACCTCTGATTGAGAAAGAGTGGTCTCACAACGCGGGCAAATATGCATTGTCTTATAGCCTTCGTAAATCAAATCTTTTTCATAAAGAGTTTTAAAAACCCACCAAATGCTTTCCATGTAATTTAAATCCATGGTTTTATAATCATGTTCCATATCAACCCAACGTCCCATTTTTGGAATAAACTTCTCCCAAACATCTGCATATTTCATCACACTAGCATGGCAAGCTTGATTAAAAACTTTAACACCAATTTTTTCAACAATGTCTTTTTTACTTTCAATATTTTTTTCCTTTTCAATTAAATTTTCGATTGGCAATCCATGAGTATCCCAACCCCATTTACGCTCGACATGATAACCATTCATTGTCCAAAAACGAGGTACCACATCTTTCATTAGACTAGCAACAATATGGCCATAATGAGGAGTACCTGTGGCAAAGGGCGGGCCATCATAAAAAACATAATCACCTTTTGGGCTATCTTTTTTTAAACTCTTTTCAAAAATTTTATTTTCCTGCCAAAATTTTAAAATTTCAGCTTCTTTTTCACTAAATTTTGAACTCATAATAAAGATATTCTAACTAAAATTAGGCTTTTAGTCAATTTAAATAACTTGACAAAATCACCAATTTATATTTATATAAAAATATTCTAGATTGTTTGTTTGAAAACAGAAACGAAAAAGGAGGCCGCATGACAGAAAACACTGCTACGAAAAAAACCATTGCTCAACTCAGAGAGCTCTGGCAAAAACTGCAAAACCGCAGTTTCACCACCCGAGAAGAAATCAATAAGGCCGTTAAAGACCTTAACGAAAACCCAACCTTATGGACTGGAATTGGAATCAGAAATTCCGGTGACCTAGTCGGTGCCAAAGAAATGGCTTTAAAAGCCATCGCCTAAACGCTCATTTCAATTCAAATTAAACTCGCAAACAAGAAAGGACACTTATGCCGCAACAACGATCAGACTTAGAATGGTTAAAAGGCCTTGCAAAAGGTATTAGAGAAGGCCTTTATCAGGAAGAGTCAGTAAGACAAGAAATTATGAAACACATCTTCTATGCCATCGACGAAGGAAAAACTACCAGACAGGCTCTCGGCCTGGAAATGCCACAGCATATTTGTTGGCTTCAGAGACTGGTAAAGATCCTCAAGCGCCGCGTAAAACGCGAGTATGATCTCAAGGCCGCAAAAAAAATCCAAGTCCACATTCTTGCAGCAGTTGCTGCTAATGAAACTTCATTTGTGGAACTTGGACTTAGGTCAAAAAAACACCTAGATCAATTGGTTCAAAGCTGCAGACATTATCGTTTGCCCGAATCAATTTGGGTTGATTGGGAAAACTTCTTTCCCCAACACTCAAGCAATGTTCCGGCCTAGAAAACACCAAAACACCGCCTGGTTTAGACGGTGTTTTCTTTTATCTAGTAACTTTTATTTTTCCAAGGAAATCGCATTTACCGGGCAAGAATCAGCCGCCTCTTTAATTTCATCTTTATTAGCATCAAAGTCAACATTTTGCACTTGTGCCTTGCCTGAATCATCTACTTTAAAAACTGCAGAACAAATTGATTCACAAGTTCCACAGCCTATACAAGTTTCTTGGTTTACAATTGGTTTAGACATAATATTATTTATTCTTATTATTCAAATATTCTTTAACCTTATCTTCTAATTCTCTGGGGGTTATACTTGTTTTAATGATAAAATCTTTTGCTCCTAATTTCAAGCCCTTTTCAATTTCATCTTTTTGTGACAAATTTGAAAATATAATTGCCGGAATATTTTTAGTTGCCTTATCTTTTTTTAATGAGGCAAGCATTTCATAACCATCTACTTCTGGCATTAAAATATCAAGTAAAATTAAATTAGGCAATTCTTTTTTTGCCAAAGAAAATCCTTCTTGGCCATTACTTGCTTTAATCACTTCATAGCCTGACTGTTCAAGCTTTATGCTATACAAGAACAATAAAGACTCCTCGTCTTCAACAATTAATATTTTTGTTTTTTGTTTTGCCATATTCTTATTATAACAAATTTCTTACATCTTTTCTGGTGCTGGAATTCCAAGTAAATTCAAGCCGGTTTCCAAAACAGTTTTAATATCATAAATCAAAAGCAATCTGGCCTTTTTAACTTTTTCATCTGCCTTGATTACTGGTAGCTTTTCGTAAAACAAACTAAAAGTCTTTGCTAAATCATAAAGATAATTAGTTAAAACTGAAGGATCATAATTTTCTACACTTTCTGCAATTATCGTTGGAAATTTAGCTAACATTTTAATAAGTGCAAATTCCAATTCTTCATTTAAAACTGAAAAATCAACTCGGGAATTTGGCTTAATTTTTGCCTTGGTAAAAATACTATTTATTCTTGCATGAACATACTGCAAATAAGGCCCGGTCCTGCCAGTAAAGGCAATAGATTCTTTAGGATCAAAAACCATCGTGGTCTTTGGATTAACTAACAAAATGTAAAACTTCAAAGCAGCAATTGAAATTTTCTGTGCTCTTTGATTTATTTCTTTTTCATCTAAATCTTTAAAACGTTTAGTTATTTCTTCTGCGGCAAATTCTTCTAACTGAGCAATTAAGTCGTCGGCTCCGGTTCCTTTAACCAAGCCTTCCCGCGATTTAATTTTTCCCGAAGCAAGCCTAATCATTCCATATGAAAGATGGTGATATTTTGAAGCATTCTCAAAACCCAATAATTCCAAAATTTTAAAAAGTTGCTTAAAATATAAATCCTGTTCACTACCCACAACATAAATTGAACTATCTAAATGATGTTTATCTTTTAAATAAGCTAAATACAAATCCTGGGTAATATAAAGACTAGTTGCATCAGGCCTTAATACAATTTTGTCTGGTAATTTAAATTTATCTAACTTAGCTAAAACTACTTCTTCGTCATTTTTTACAAACACTCCTTTTTTTAAACCCTTTTCAACAATTTCTTTACCTTGATTATAATATTCACTTTCATAATATTCTTCATCAAATTTTCCAACCCCTAATTTTTTTAAAGTCTGTTTAAAACCTTCAAGTACCCAGCCCATTAATTTTTCCCAAGTTTTAGTAACTTCTTTTTTACCTTCTTCCCAGGCTTGAAGAGTTCTTTTTGCCTCTGCCTCTAAATTGGGATCCTTTTTTTCTTCCTGATAAAATTTAGTATAAAAACTTCCAACAAAATGATCAGGTTTCATCTCGGCCTGCTTAGGAGTTTTGTTTTCCCCCCATTTTTGATAACCCAAAATTGCTTTAGCAATTGCTGCACCTCTATCATTATAAATTGTTGATTCGATAATTTTATGGCCGCTAAACTTCAAAAGATTAGAAATACTTTTTCCTAGACAAATATTTCTAATATGACCAATTGTTAAAGGCTTATTAGTATTTGGTGAAAAATATTCAACCATTATTTTCTTACCCTTACCAATTTTACTTGATCCGTAATTTTGTTTTGCTTTAAATATTTCACCTAAAACTAATTTAGAAAAAAACTGCCTATCAACAAAAAAATTAAAATATGGACCACTAAACTCAACTTTGGAAATTAACCCAGTTGGCTTTATTTCATCTGTTAACCATCCGGCAACTTCAACTGGCTTTTTGCCAAGTTTTTTGGCCAGCAAAAAACAGGGAACTGAATAGTCCCCCATTTTGGGGTCTGGCGGCACTGTAATTTCAATCAAGTCTTCTTTATAATCATTACCTAAAACCTTTTTAAATTGTTCTTTAATCTCACTAAAAACCTGGTCTTGAGATTTAGATAAACTTTCCATACTTAATTAATATTACCATAATATATTAGACTAAGTAAAAACTAATTATAAAACTTTGTCAATTTGACAATTTAAAATAAAAGAGTAAATTTAGAAAAAACAGGAGGGTAAGCAAATGGAGTTAATTCTACTAATCGGGCCAATTTGTTGTCTAATCTGGCTACTTCGACAAATTATTTATTGGAATGAATGGCCGAAATACTTTCGCAATGGCTCAATGAGAATTGTCCCAGGTAAAGACGTCAACGAATTTCACATTGAAATGCTCGATGTAAGACATGGCCAAGAAAAATGGCTATATGTCACCACTCTCACAGGAGTTGACAAAGTCAACAACTACGTTACAAAAATAAACGACGGGCAAGTTGCTGCCCGAAAAATTTTCCGCAAAAGGAAATAGCCAAACCTAAATCAGGTTTGGTTTTTTTTAACTAATTTTTATCTTAGTTCCAACTTGAGAAAAATTATAAAGCCTTTCCATTTGTGGGTAAGCTACATTAACACAACCATGACTCATAGGATGGCCAAAATTATTATGCCAATAGGCACCATGAATATAATAACGCCAATAGTCAGTAGTAAAATGTAAATTCCATTTTGTATCTGGATAGGCAAAATTAAAACCTGTTCCACCATAATTCTTAGAAGGCACTTTATCTAAAACTACAAACTCCCCTGTTGGTGTTGGCATTGAATCAACCCCTCCTGAAATTAAAAATTTTTCTAACTGTGTGCCACCAAAATAATAAGCAAGGGTTTGAGTTTCTAAATCAACTTCAATTAATTTTTCCAACATTTCTGGCTCCTCTGACTTTGGATTATAACCATTAATAATTTCAGTATAATCATCATAGCCATCGCCGTCTGAATCCGAGTCTAAAATATTTAAACCTAAGCGAATTTCCCAGCTGTCTGGCATTTGATCGCCGTCTGAATCAATAGTTGCTAATTTAACAGGCTCGCTATTATGTGGCGAATAACCATTATAAACTTCAGTATAATCATCATAGCCATCGCCGTCAGTATCAATATTATTAATATCTGTATAATAAATTTCAATTTCTTCCTGATCGCTTAGCCCATCGCCGTCAGTATCAACTGCTGCCATTACCGGATTTGCCACTAGAAAAACCGTCCCAAATAAAAAGACGGCAAAAAAAGCTGAACAAAATTTCAAATTATTTAATTTCATTTTTATTTTTGTTTTTATATAAAAAGATAGACGTGTTCGTCTATCCTCTATAACTAGTATAGCACACTAAAACGATTTTGTCAATTTATTTATCCTTAATAAAATGTTAAAATAACGATATGAAAAATAATTGTCTAATTTGCAAAAGGATTAACTGGATAAAAAATGATAAAAATCCTTATTTTGTCATGGAATTAAAAACCGGATACGTTGTTATCGGCGATTATCAGTTTTATAAAGGCTACACTTTATTTCTATGTAAAAAACACGTTAAAGAATTACACGACCTAGAACCGAACTTTAGAAAACAATTTCTATATGAAATGAGTTTAGTAGCACAAGCCGTGGATAAATCATTTAAACCACGAAAAATTAATTATGAACTCCTAGGGAATACTGACTCTCATTTACATTGGCATATATTCCCTAGACGAAAAAACGATCCTGATCCCTTGATGCCAATCTGGACAATAAAAAAAAGTGTTAGAGAAAATGATAAAACTAGACCTAATCAAAAAATTCTTGATAAATTAAAACAGCAACTTAAAAAAGAATTAACAAAAATAGCCTCCACCCAAAAGTAAAGGCTATTAATTACAAAAAATCTTCAACACTGGCAAAGTGATTCCAGGATTCAGTAAACACGGTTGCACTAACCAGGCAACCCTCCTTAACAATCTTCTCCATAAACAACGGAAGAGGTCGTCCCTGAGTTGAGCCCTCTTTTTTTATTCTGCCAAATAGGCTTTTAGGGAAGTAGCGAATCCCAGTATCCACACACAGGCCAGGAAAACAATCTTCCCCGCTAGTTCTACTAAAATTATTATAGCTAGTAACCACTCCGTCATTTACTCTGACTAAAGCATGGGTTAAAGCTACATCAATCTTAGTAGAGACTAAAATGGAAACATTATTTCTAACCTGACTTATGTTTGACCAAAACCGTCTCAGTACACCAAGCGACACCAGGCTATCAATGCCACACATAAAAAAATCTTCTGGTTCATTAAATGTACCAAGGAAAGCCGCTAGGCGAGTTAAGTTACCCTTAAGTAGGGGTAAATCAACAATCTCTACTAGCCCTGATTTTTTGAATCTTTCATCAATGACACGATGAACATCATCACCACGATAACCAGTCAAAACAAAGATTTTTTGAACACCTTCTAAAGTAAGAAGGTTTTATAAAGAACGATTCACTAGAGGTACTCCTTGAAAACTCAAAGCAGCCTTCTGAATTAAATCTCCCACTTCTGATAGTCGAGTACCTCTGCCTCCAGCCAACACTACAACTTTCATACTAAGACCCTCCATTTTAAAGGACACAAAAAAAATAGCGAGGTTGCGCTATGTTTATTTAATATTATAATTGTTATTTAATTTTGTCAATTTAGTTTCTTTTTTCATTCCCGCGAAAGCGGGAATCCAGGGTTATTTACATAAGCCCTAGATCCCGGATCAAATCTGGGATGACAAATTAATCCAAACTACACTTCACTCTCCCCGACCCAGCAATAATCTGATCAATAGTTACATAATGTGGCGTTGCCTTAATCACGTTTCCCATTTCCCCTTCAACTTCCGGTTCTAAATACATTATTGGCTCCATTAGCTGATAAGGAATCAAGCCCATCAAATACAAATCAAGTTTGGAATATTGCCGCTTATTAGTATCACTTAGTTTTGTTAAGCCGTTTGTCCATGTTCCATCACCATTATCTATCCAGCCACTTCCGCCAAGCGGTGAAATAAATCCAACATAGTTGCTCCAATGTGCATAATCATCATCACGTAAAAGTAAATCACTGAGTTCTCCTTTTTCATCTTTAAAATAAATATAAGCTGCCCAGTTGTGTAAAATTTCATGAACCGAAACGTTCAATGACTCGCTTAAACCTTGAGCAGTTTCAGCTTTGTATTTATTTATATCACCCATCATAATAATTCCCTTGAGTTTTCCTGTACTACCAAAAATTTCAGCTGAATCTAAAATCGATAAATTTAAACCTTCCTGTTTATTTGTCACTGGTATAAACCTGGCAATTTCATTGCTATTTTCAGATGGTACTTTAAAATTTGTAAAAATAAAAATAAAATCAAACTCATCAGGGTTATTATCATAAAAAGAATTTATTACTTCGTTTTTTACTTCTGTTGTACCGTCGTTACGCTTAGTTAAAAAATATCCATCATCATACATCACTGAAGTAGGATAATTTAAATCAAGCTCGCTTAACTCATTTGTCACCCAGGAAAAATATTCTGGTAATTCTATTTTTATACTTTGTAAACGTTTTGCTTCCAGAGTGGTAAAATCTTCATCAACCACCAAAATAAAAGCAGCTTTTAAATTTTTATTTTCACAATCCCTCTTGTCAAAAAGCGGTTCGGCCACTGGATTAAAAACATTTTTATCAAAACCTTCAATCGGCCGGCTTCGAACATAAAATTCACGGCTTGATTTAAAAGCATAATCTAAATTAAAATAATTTTCTTTCACAGCTTTCTCTGAACTAAATTCTTGTACAATACCGTTATTTTTAAAATAATATTTTTTTCGGTCGGTATTATAATAAAGTAAACTGTCTGGAATATGATAATCATGAACTACTTTACTACCAACAATATAATCACCAAAAAAAACATCCGGTACGTCAACTACTCGCTTGGCCCAACCTTGTCCATAAAGAGCAGTAGCAATATCTTCATTTTGAATCTCACGCAGTACTCCGCCTTGCTCAACTAAATAAACTTCTGGACTAGTTTGCACCTTTACTAAATAAGTTCCCGGTCGAATGGTGATATTTTTTCCCAAAGGATAATTTGCCAAAATTTCGTTTGACACCGTAGTAATAGAAGAATAATCATTTCCATACCAACTTTTATAAGTAGTCTGGTTTGGAAAAGCATGGCGCACTCCTCGGCTGTCAATATAATAAACAGTTCCAAAATCTTTTGACTTTACCAACTGCAAAGAAGCCCCGGCTGGAAAAACAAATAAAAAATTGCCCAAAAATGTTAGGCTAAAAATTATTAAAAATAATTTTATAAATTTATTTTTCATGTTTTTATATTATAACACGGTACCAAACCAAAATAAAAACAATTGACTTTTAGTATAATAGTTGTAAGATAAAAATAATTCACTGGTTTAGGGAAAATCAACTCGTAGAAAAGTAAGCCACGGCCCAAACAAAATAAGGAGGGTATATGCCATGGCACGAGCCAAGATGTATCAGCAGCCAGAGGTTCTGACAGAACGCATGGAACAAGCTGGCGTCAGCCATGACGCCGTAGTCCGCGCCGATATCATCGGCGCCCACACTGCTCGGGCATCACGCACAGGAACCACGGGAGGTTTAAAAACCAGGTCGGTTGGCCCGGTTCATCTCCATTTTTGCGAAATGCCTGAAGAAGAAGGGTTCAAGGTCCGCGAGGTACTGGCAGAAGGCGATGGTGACCAGGTCACCGACAAGGTGTTTATCTGCGAGAGGCTCAGGCAGGCAATTAGCCAGCTTAAGCCCGACACGTGTCTCAACATCCGAAACGCCCATGTCAGCACCAACGGCCAAACCCGCGTATTCGTCGACCAAGACACCCGCCTGGAAATCGTGGACGTCGAAGGCAAAGAGACCCACGAAGTCCTGACTGTCTAGGAAACCCTCCGCAGAATCCCAACCACCCTAAACCAGACCCCGCAGGCGCTTTATTCTAAAGCGCCTGCTTTTTTTTATTAACAAAAAACACCATAAAGGTGTAGCATCACTTGTCATCCTGAATTTATTTCAGGATCTCTAAGACCATGGGATCCCGAAACAAGTTCGGGATAACAACTTGTTAAACTATTTCTTCTTTGACTCTACTTTTTTTCCAAACTTCTTTTTCGGCAGAGCTTTTTTTAAGTCTTCTATTTTAGTCGTAGTTGAAAGTGAAAAACAAAATTTTGCACCCTTGTCTCGGCCTTTGCTTTCTGCCCAAATTTTTCCTTTATGCGAATCAATAATCATCTTAGCAACATAAAGCCCCAAACCAACTCCTTCAGTATGTACTCGAAAACTACCCTTGCCTCTAGAAAACTTTTTAAACAAACCTTTCTTTATAGTTGGGTCAATTCCCCGGCCAGTATCCTTTACACAAAAAGTAATCAAATTATCTTTAGGATTATGAACTAAGCTAACATCAATCTCTCCCTTTTTAGTATATTTAATTGCATTGTCTACAAAATTCATTATTACTTCATGGATCTTATTTGGATCAGCAACAACTTGTGGAGTCTTCTTTTTTGATTTATCAAAAATTAATTTCAAATCTTTTGCTTTGGCATTTTGTTTTAAATTATCAACCACAATTTTAACTGTATCTTCTAAATTAATTTTTTTCCAATCAAATTCTTGGCGTCCGCTTTCAATTCTTGAAATATCAAGTAAATTTTCTACCAAATGAATCAAGCGTTCATTTGAAGAATAAACTTTTTCTAAATTCTTCATAATTGGTTTTGGCACCTCGCCAAAATTTCCCTCGCGCATCATGGAAATATATCCTTTAATAACTGTTAAAGGAGTACGAAGCTGATGAGAAGCAATAGAAATAAATTCTGACTTTGCCTGATCAAGTTGCCTTAATTCTAAATTAGCCTTCCTTAACTGTGCTGTTTTTCTTTCAACTTCATCAGCCAACTTGACATTAAAATCTTTCATCTCTTCGTAAAGTTTTGCATTTTCAATTGCTACTGCAGCTTGCCCAGCAATAATACGCAAAGTCTTTAAATCTTGGCTATTGTAAGGATCACCAGATTTCTTGTTGCCAATTTCAATAATGCCAATCATCTGTTCCTTAACATACAAAGGTAAAATTATAGCTACATCATTATTATGTAAGGCATCTAAAAGCTCAATACTAACTGGTTCAAACTCACCATTTTCATGTCGGGTTCGCATTTCATCAATTACTAAAATTCCATCCAAACGTTTTACTTCTTTGTGTAAAATATTTACTACATCAGGATAACTAACTAAACCTTCTGCTACTCCCTTTTGAAAACCCTGCTGATAAGTAACTTCAAGCTGACCACCATTGTGCAACAAAGCAACCCCAATATTCTGGGCACTAAAAGCAGAATCTAATATTTTACAAATTGTTGATAAAAGATGGTTTAAATCTAAAATTGAAGAAGTAACCCGAGTAATTTCAGCTAGCAAAGTATCTGGATTGTATGATTTTTTATAAAGAAAGCTATTTGTAATCTTTTCAATAAACTTACGCAAAGAAGAATAAAAAATTGTAAGTAAAACCACTATTACAACACTAGAAATAACACTTGATTTTACACCGGCCAAATCAGTAAAAAGTAAAGCAATTAAAGTGGAAATTACGGAAAATATACTCGCCGTTATAAATACGATGAGACCAAACACTGCTGAACGAAGAATAATTAAACGTATATCCATTAAACGATAACGAGTAATAGCATAAGTGATAAAAACAACCATTATAATAGTACCCGATGGTCCTATCCAATTATATTCAGTGGTATAAAAAAATAAAATTACATTCGTTACAATCCCAATTAAAGTAGATATTCCGGTACCCAATAATAAATACCAAATTTGCAATCTATTAATTCCGGTCGATTTAATAAATTTACTAATAACATTAAAAAAAGCCCAGACAAAAAATAAAATAGTTAAAGTTGAATGGACATAATAACCCCAACCCACTTCAACATCTATCTTTCCATCATTTATAGATGCAGAAGAAATAATAGATCGAGGAATTACAGATATTACGAAAATAAAAATAGGAACCAAAAAAAGAAAAAATTTAATTAATTTATTTTTTGGAAAATCACCACCAGGAAAAAAGAAAGTAAAATATAGAAAAAATATAGTGGTAAAATTTATTGCAAAGTATACAAATTGACCCCAAAGATAAACAGTATCAATATTTGCCATCCTAAAAAATGCTATGCCTACACACCATAGTGCTATACCAAAAATAGTAATCGCAAAAAATATGTTCATTTTACTCTTTTTATTTCTAGCGATTACAAAAAAACTTAAGCCTAAATTAAGCAAACTAACAGCTAATAAAATTATATTACTATAATGCATTTAAAAATATTAGAACTTTAAAAACAAATCTATTTTTAAAAACAAATCTATTTTCTGACACTTTTTTAAAAACAAATCTATTTTTAAAAATATTCTCTAAATAATCACTTACTTCCTGAATTGTATAGTATATAGGCCAAACCTTATCATTTTTATTCTCAAAATATTTTTTCAAAGTCTTTCTTTTATATATTTGCGTAAAATTATCTATAAAATGAAAAGGGAATCTAAGTTTCTTTAATTTCAACTTCAAAGTATTTTTTATAAAAGAATATCCACCCCGAAAATTATTATCTTTAGAATATTTAGTAACAACCAACAATAAACCAAGCAAAACTAAGTGTCTTGGTAAAAAAACATCTTTTTCATATTTATCTATTATTAAACGACCTAATTCCGCCCTATTGTTTCTGGGAATCTTAGAAATCTCAGGAGGTTCTTGAAAATTAAAGCATTCTTTTTCTGTTGGTAAGTATTTATCTTTAATTAATCGAACAGAACCAATAATGCGATTTTCGATCTTAGCCACAAAATAAGTACTTCTTCCATCATCATATTCATCCTTTTCTAATCCACTTTTATTATCATCAATATAATCATGATCTAAATAAATTTTGTGTCTCAATCGGTACATTTCATCTAGTTCGTCATCATTATTAGGTATTCCAAAATATATGTTTTTTTTCTTTCCTTGTAACTTCAACTCTATTTCCAAAAAATTATTCATCTCTATTTATAGGCACTAGTTAAATAAGCCTGATCACCATAAACTAATTTATTATCTGAAATATTTTTAAAACCGCTATCTAAAAATAATTTTTGATGTTCACCGGGTTTAATAAATTCAAAGTCACCATCTTTATTTTCTTTTTTTATTTTTGCGTTATAATAAAACATTTTTATAGTAGGAAAAATCATTTTTATCATTTTAAAAAATAATTTTATTAATCCTATTCTTTTTAAATCTTCTTTTAAATGATAAGAGTAAATATTCATTGGTTTCCAGCCATCCTTAACGTCTGATATTACAATTTTACCCCCTGGTTTTAAAACTCTATAAAATTCTTTAAAAAGATTTTCTCTTTTATTTGGTGATATAGTATAAATAACATTATTTACAACGATTTTATCAAAGTATTCATTACTAAATGACAACGATTTACTTAAATCATGTAAAACTGTGTCTATATTTTTATTTTTATCCTTTACCACCTCCAATCCCTCCTTACTGCTATCAAGTGCTACGACCTTAGCTCCTTTATCATATAATTTAGTTGATAAATTGCCAGTCCCCGCCCCAGCGTCTAAGACCAAATCACCTTCTTTAATTTCAAGACTATTTAATAAATCATCCATTAACTCTTGATATGGAATAACCATATTTAAAACATCATAAGTTTTAAAATATTTTTTCCAAAATTTTGTATCTAACATTTTATTTCTTTTTTAGATATAAACCAAGATAAATAAACTACTAAAGGTAAAGAAAAATACGGACCAACCCAATAGGGTCCTGCTGTGCTTAGCATAATTAAAGGGATAAAAGCACCAAATATTCCACCAAATAAAGCGATTATTCCACTTGATATAGTTAGATAGCGCAACTGCTTTCTCGTAAAGCCCTGACTATCTTTATATTTCTTTAACAAATTCCAAAATGCCAAAACTAAATAAAAATAAAAATGAATATTAAAATATAATATTCCCCAAAAATTTATACTATAATCATTATCGTGCGGAATTAATCTTATATCTTTTATCCAAACATTTGACACTACAACAACTAAAAAAATAATAATAATACTTATTAAAATTAAAATCCATTGCCACAATTTCAATACTCTATTTTGATATGGAAAATAAAGAGAGAAAAGAAAAAAAGGAATAACGATCAACGACCCAGAAAAATTTTGAACCCACGTCCAAACTAAAGCAACTGACTCAGTTTGGCTTTCCCTGAACATTGCTATACCCAAAGTCCAAATTGCTACGAAGAAAAGTCCTAGAGAAAAACTAATGTTTATTTTATTTTTAAAATTCCTTGACCAAATTAAAAAAGCTAAGCCAACATTCAGACCCGAAATAAAAATCAAACCTATATTAATTGGATGCATAATTAAAAAATTAAGGTATTTCCAACCTTAATTATAACACAAAAGTTAATTTTGGGGGAAATAGAGATCCTTCGCTTCGCTCAGGATGACAAAAGGAAGGTAAAAAAAACAAGAAAAAATAAAAAAGGCTATGGTAAAAAACATAGCCTCAAATTTCAAATAACCTAATTAAGTCTAGTGCCACCAATTCAGGTAAACGATCATTCTGAAGAATTATATGATCTGTAACATCTACTCGATGCCTGCGAATTACTGCCTCAAAAAACTCCCTCTCAGCCACAACCTGATTAATATTCCCTTCAAAAGCATGGTTACCAAAGGCGGAGCTGCAATCGGTTTGCTTGTCTTTGGTATTTCAGCTAAAAACCTAGGCATTGATACCACTTGGGTAATTGCTGCAGCAGTCTTATTGCTTTCAACTCCTTTGGTTTTAAAGCTCAAAGAAGACTAGCCTAAAACCCTCTATATAATAGAGGGTTTTAAACTGTAAATTTTTTCAAAAAGAAAAAAACAGGCGGGGATTGGGCCTGTTTTGATGGGTAATAACGCCAAATGGCGCTATAGGAAACACTATCAACTACCTTACGGCGCTCGGGCTTTCAACATGTTCGCGTCCCTTCTACGAGGCGATGTCCTCGGCGTTTCGGCGGCCGGCGTTCTTCTTGGCGACCACATGCTGGCTCAGCATCTCGTTGGTGTCTTCCGGTTGGCCACGATTGTGGCCGGCTGCAATGTGTTTCATTGTTCTACCCTCCTTGTCCCTGACGGGACAAGTATTTGAAGTGGTACTCCACTTCCGCTTCGTCTCTTCAACGGGTAAACCTTCATGGCTAAAAATGTATTTGATGGTTAATCCCCTTTGCTTCCCCTGGTAATTACCAGGAACAATCAAAATACACCTTAACCAATCAGGTTTTTCAGCCTTTAATTTATCACGTATTTGAATATTATTCAAGTCTTAATAAACAATAAAAAAGATTAGTGCTTTATAAAAAATAAACCCAGATGGGGGTTTGGGGGCAAAATTGAGCCCAAGATTATTCCAGATAAAATTTGATGAGAGCTAAAGGCGAATTTTTGCCCCCAAAGGTTTTGGTTACTTTTGACTTCAAAAGTAACTCGCCTAAAAGGCGAAAACTGAATTTGTTTATATCTATTTTCTTTTTTGTTATATAGAGCTGGTTTGTACGAACTAACAATTGTTTAAAAATAATATTAAAAATAACCTATTTCAAAAACCCCGCTCTTCGCGGGGCATTATAATAAACCTATTCAATATTTAATTATACATCTGATCAATCTCTTGTTTATAATTCTCAGTAATCACTCGCCGTCTAAGTTTTAAGGTTGGTGTTACCTCGTCTTTTTCTGGTAAAAATTCTTTTGCTAACAATTTAAAATTTCTTATCTTTTCCCATTCAGCAAATTGAGAATTTATTTTTTCAATTCTCTCTTTATAAAGTTTTATTAATTTTTCTTCTTTAATTAATGCATCAGGCTCTTTACTGTCTATTTTAAATTCATCTAAACTTCTGGCTACTTCTTGCCAATCAGGAATTATTAGAGCAGTTAAATAACTTTTATTATTACCATAAACCATCGACTGACTGATAAATTTATCATTATTTAAAACAACTTCTAAACTTTCCGGCCAAGCGATTTTACCGTTTGACATAGAAATCATTTCTTTTTTCCGGCCAATGATAATCAAAAATCCTTCGCTATTTATAAAACCTAAATCTCCAGTATGAAACCAACCTTCTTGGTCTATTACTTCGTTAGTTAAACTTTCATTATTATAATAACCTTTCATCAAGTTAGGACCCTTGGTTAAAATTTCTTTATCCTCTGCAATTTTAATTTCTACTCCTGGCAAATGCTGTCCCACTGATCCAAATTTTATATTATCTAATCGGTTAACACTAATCACCGGCGCAGTTTCGGTTAAACCATAGCCTTCAACAATATTTATTCCGATTCTAGAAAAAAATCTTGCCAGTTTATGATTCAAAGTTGCTCCGCCAGAAATTGTAAAACGTAAATGACCGCCAAAAACTCCGCGAACTTTATGAAACACCAATAAGTTGGCAATCTTATGTCCTACAGTCCCCTGTTCCTGTTTTAATGCCCAAACAAAAAGTTTGTATTTCAAACCACCGCCTTGTTTAATTTTATCCCAAATTCCTGAATGAACTTTTTCAAAAATTCGAGGAATCGAAACTACAATAGTTGGTTTTATCTCTTTCAAATTTTGTTTTAGTTCTTTTGTTCCTTCAGCATAAGCAATACAAGAACCTCGACATACCAACGGTGCATAATACCCGGCTGTTCTTTCAAGTACATGTGAAAGCGGCAAAAAAGAAAGTAATATATCTTTCTCACTTACTGGCACAGCCGTTACCGCTGCCTCGGCATCAAACAATAAATTATTATGAGTAAGCATCACGCCTTTAGGCATTGCTGTAGTACCCGAAGTATAAACTATGCTTGCCAAGTCATCAGGCGCAACTTCTGTATTAATATTTTTTTGTGACCTCTCACCCAACTTCATTACTTCTTCTAAACTCAAAATCTTTTTGTCTTTAATATCATTTTCTAAATGATCAAGATTTATATAAATGATATTTTTTAAATCTTCAAGCTCGCTGGCAACTAAAACTAATTTATTAAAAAAATCTTGATTAGAAACCAAGATAGTCTTTGAACCTGAGTTGCTTAAAATATGTTTTATAATTTTTGGTGAAAGCGTGGTATGAATTGGTACTGTTACAGCACCAAAGCTTAAACCCGCCAAATCAGTCCTAACCCACTCGCTCCTGTTTTCGCAAAATATTGCCAGCTTATCCCCTTTCTGCATTCCAAGCTCAAGCAACCCTTTAGCTAAAATCTCTACTCTTTTTTCAAGTTCTGAAAAAGAAATACTGATATAAGCACCATGATACTTAAACTTTAATGCCGGTTTATTTGGAAATTTGTCTGCTGTTTCCTTAAATTTTTCAAATATATTTTTCATAAAAACTACTACTTATTATAACACTTATTTAAATTATAACTAATGCCACTAGAAATCAACAAAAAATCCGTTCCCTTGACCTACCTATCGTCTCATAGGCGATAGGCAAGTCACGAAAACGGAATTCAAAATTAAGTGGTAATTAAAAAATATGTTAATTTAGCCAAGACGTCAAGAGGACAAGCTGTTATTAAATTGTTTACAAATACCTAAATTGCCATTATTATTAGAATATTCGCACTCATGTCCTCATAGTTCAATGGATAGAACAAGTCCCTCCTAAGGACTAGATCCTGGTTCGACTCCAGGTGGGGACATTTTAAAAAACTTATTTGTTAATTTATTAAAATACATATATACTATATATATGATAACTAACAACCCAATTATTGTATCAACTAAAAAGGATGATAAGGACGTCGATATGTTCGGGGTTGTTGGTTTTGCTTAAATTCAGATAACAAACAGATTAACAATCCCGATACCACTATCGGGGTTTTTTGTTTTTAGCAAGGTTCTTTTTTCTAAAAAACCAAAAAGGAGGTAGGTAGGCATGCAAATTTTGATTATCGCCCTAGGAATTCCATCATTAGTTTATTTTATTTGCTATTCGGCAATTAAAATCGAACAAAGCAAAAAAAATGGTCATTATGATCAAATTCCTCAAAACTGCCCCAACTTTGGGACTCCTGAATGTTCCTTAAACAATTGTTTCGGACTTGGACCAGAAATCCAAGAACGCGAAATTTGTAAAATGTGTCAACAAAGCGATTTTTTCAAAAATTGCCAAAAAAATACAGCAATCAACTAGACACAGCCCCCTATAGTACTCTATGGGGGGTTTACTTTTTAAAAATATTAATATAATATGAAATCACTTCAATTCGTTCCTTATTATGGAGAGGGCGGAGTCAAAACAATGCCAACTGCGGGGCATATCTCCTGTTGGTTCTCCCCAGCTAGCAGGAGGCGTTTCTCCTGTCTCCCCCTCTCCTCCTAAAACCCACCCCAAGCGACAGAATTAATGTTCACGAGTCATGCCTTTGGCACACCTAAATCAGACAAAATGTGAACAATTCTGTCGCTTATTTTTTGTTTTACGACGCAATATTTTAGCTAAATTTAGCTAAAATATTATAAAAAATAAAAAATAAACATCAAAAAATACCTAATTTTTAGCAATTTTTACCAATTTTTAATAAAATATGAATATAAATAAAATAAATACTAAAATTTATACCTATTTAAGTGCAAAATAAGCGTCGTAAAAAAATATATTATTATAAAAATTATTTTATTGATAATTATACTCTTGACAATATTTTAAAAATATAATAGAATTAAAGTCGATCATTCATTTTTCTGTTCTTTTATTTATATTCATCCAGGTAGCCCAATCGGGCCGCATCACTCTGCCGATGCGTGTTTCTGACTCTTTAGGAACCGGCCCCTGAAAGTCGGAAACAACCTCCTTCCGGGAAGCATCTGTCTTTGACCACACTCATAATTGCTTGGCGCAAGAGGGTCACGGTCATTTGCTTCCCTTTTTTTTACTTTTTTATTAATTTTTGACATATCCTATTTTTTCAGTATAATTATTCTTGTCAGTTAATAATTATTGCATGGGCCCGTAGCTCAGTTGGCTAGAGCGCCTCCATGGCATGGAGGAGGTCAGGAGTTCGAGTCTCCTCGGGTCCACCAAAATATGACAATCTGGCAATTTTAGACCCCTAAATGTTTCACGCGAAACATTTTTTTATTTATATAAAAAAAGAGGCTGAAATATCCATTCCAGCCCCAAATATAGTTGATTATTCCACCACAAGTTCCGACGTAAAACCGTAATACTGTCCATATTGACAATTGTACCCTTCACGGTAACGTCCTTCCACCAAAGTTGGTGAAATAAAGTGACCCGAAAGGGTATATGCATCAGTCGGACAATGGGTACCTCCAACTTCACCCCACTGACGATGAAATGCACCGTCAACCACTTTGATCGCATCATAGCGATATCCATCCCGAGAAAACCAGATATACAGGTTTCCAGAGTCATCATCTTGAAAAACCTGAAAATAAACACTGACTTGTGAATCATCGGTTGGGTAATAAAACCCAATTTCAGGATCGATATTGGTTGGCGGAAACGCCGGTGCAAACGGGCAACCCGTAAAAACTGGGATTGCCAAAAGTGCAACAATAATTCCTGATTTTCTCATTTAAACCTCCTGTTCTACTTCTTCGTTTTCCTGCAAAAGATGAGCAAGTACAAAACCTTCAGCACATTGAAGTGGCTTTTCACCAATTTCTCGATGCGGACAATCAGTAACCTTCTTAGCCCAAAATTCTCCGGAAAGATCCGTTAAAGAAGCCGGGATCGTAGCCCATTCAGCACAAGGATAGGCACAGCAAGCACAACCAGTTTTTACACAATCGAGAAAAAATCGTCTTGATTTGCCTCTGCAGGTTACAAGATCATCCAGCAAAGCTGATTTTTCTTCATCGGTTATATCATTTTCTCGAAGTTCAAAAATCACATTTCGCAGGTGAATTGCGTCTGTCTCTTCGGGACAGCGTAATCGTAAATGTTGGCATGTTGGTAAAAAGATCATCTTTCCTCCTTTTGGTTGGACTAAAACACATTTCAAAATAACAGTTATTATTAAAAAAATCAAGTTAATGTTTCGCGTGAAACAATTTTTTATAAAATTGACAACTAGCGACTACTAGGTTATATTCCAGTATTGCCCTTTGTAAAACAAACCTGTAGGAGAAGCCTGATGTTTGAATCATTGCTTCAATTTTGGGGAGGCAGTTTCTACCTTCTCAACAAAATATTTTTTTCCCAGGCTGAAAGAAACAACGATCAAGAAAAAATTCGCTTTTGGCGAATTAATTCCTGGATTGTTTATCTAATTGGTTTACCAGCCTGGGTAATTATCTTTCTTTCTGAAAGAAACTGGATTGCTGCTTCTGTTGAAGGCAGTGGCGCTCTGGCAATGATTATCGGTTTGATAATTGCCATAAGGGGAAAAGGTAAGGAACCAAAATGGTTTGACTACATCGCTCGTTTGGCAATTGTAGTTGGGATTACTTACAGTCTTTACGACTTTGGCGGAATAACGACTGTTACTCAACTCTTAGAAATTGGTGTAACAATTGGATTCCTTTTTGGTACTTACCAACTCGCCAAGCAAAATCCAACTGGCTACCTTTGGTTTCTCTTAATGAATTCTTCCAATGCTATTTTGATGCTCGTCCAAAACTATCCCTGGTTGTTTGTTCAACAATTGATTTCTCTAGGATTTGTCCTAGACGCTTTCCGAGTTCAAAAAGTCAAAAGCCGTTGAGTTTTTCTTCTCGGCTTTTTTGTTTCACGTGAAACAGGGGACTGTATTATATACTGGGGGGTAGTATATATAAAAAATACTAATTTTATTGGCTTATACATTGACAAAATCATTTTTTTATAATATAATACCTTATCTAAACTATTAATTTTTATTATGAAAAAAATAAGAAAAACCACATTACTACTACTTCTTATTTCTATTTTAACTCTAACCTCAACCGGTTGCAGTAATAAGTCAAATCAAGAAGAAGAAATTGTTAAAAAACAAGTTAAAGTCCAAGAAATAAAATTTCAAGACGAAGTAACTACTAAATTAACTGCTAGTAGCACTATTGTTCCAAAACAATATTCAGTTATCAAAAGTTTAACTCAAGGAACAATGGACTATGTTCCACCAGCTGGTATTAATGTTAAAGTTGGGGACCCATTGTTTCAAATTAGAGATGACAATATTGAAAATAACTATTTCAATAATCTCCAAAAATTTCGCCAAACAAATATCTTAGTTAGCCAAAGAGTCACTCAAGCTGAGCTTTCTTTAAATAATGCTCAAGCTCAATTAAACTTAGCTGAAAAAAATTTAAAAACTACTGAAAGCCAAACTCAACAAAATTTAACTAACGCTCAAAACTCGGCAGTTCTAACTTATAATTCAGCTTACAATTCATTAAGTCAATTTTTGAAATACATTAGTGTTGGCAATATTGATAATTATGAATTCCGTTATAAAGACATAACAACTACTCAAACTCAACTTTTCTATAATACTCAAGCTAAATATCTTACCACTGCTGAAAAATTTATTGCTTTAGCCGCTGCACCTAACCGGGCCGACTTAAATCAATCTCTTAATGAGATATATAATGTATTATTTGAAAATAAAATTCTAGTCGACTCACTCGTAATATTAATGCAAAACACTTTGGGTGGAGTTGAAAACATTGAAGGTGAAAAAAGTGTTTTGATAAATTATCAAACTCAAATTAATACTTACACCGAGGCTATAGTAGCTACTCAAAATGGTTTAAGAAATACAATCCTAAGTAATGAACTAGCAATTGAACAAGCAAAAAATCAATTAGAGACTACTCAAATACAACTAGACAATGCAATTATTGGTTTAGAAAATACTAAACAAAGTGGAGAGTTAGAACAAAATGTTGCTCAGTCCCAGCTCGACAACGCTTCATACAACTACAATAATTTATTTTTAGCCTCACCTTTTTCAGGTACTATTCTTTCGGTCGCTGTTGAAGCTGGCCAGCAGGTAAGTGCCGGCCAAACTATTTTAGAACTTGGCAATCTTTCAATTGTTGAAATTGAATTATCAATTGATACTGAATTTGCCAAAAATTTAAAACAAGGCGATAAAGTAAAAATCAATGAAATTTACGACGGCTTAATTACCGAAATCGAACCAGTTGGTAATATTTCCAGCGGAAAAATTAGTGTTAAAGTCCAAGCTGAAAATCAAGAAGAAAATCTTATTGCTGGTGATATCGCTGATGTAACTTTTAATTTAGTTTATCAGCAACCAGAATTAATAATTATTCCTATTAAATCTGCAACCATTGAACAATCTCAAAATTATGTTTTTGTTGTTCAAGACGGTAAAGCAGTCAAACAACCAGTAACTCTAGGAAAAATATTTGGTGATAAAGTCTCAGTTGAATCTGGTCTGGAACAAGGTCAGAAGGTTATCTTAAAAAATGGTGTCTTTATTTCCGATGGTGAACAAGTAGAAATAATTGATTAACAAAATGCAAGATATTAAAAATCAAAATTTATCAGAAAATCATCGGCAACACCATGCCGATGATCCGTTTAGTGATCAAAAAATAAAAAAAACCAGCAAGGGATTTTGCGGATTTTTTATCTTACGTGAAAGAATTACCTTATTGATAATTCTAGCTATCGTAATTATGGGAAGTTTGGCAGTCTTTTCAATTCCTCGTGAAGCAGACCCTGAAGTAAAAATTCCTTATGCTGTTGTTAGCACTATCTTTCCAGGTGCCAGTCCTGTTGATGTTGAAAATTTAGTAACCGACAAAATCGAAGCTAAAATTGAAGAATTAGATAGAGTCAAACTAGTTACCTCTGGATCAAGCCTTGGTGTCTCTTCAATTTTTGTAGAATTCGAAGCAGAAGCCGACCTAGATAAAAGTATTCAAAATTTACGTGACAAAGTAGCAGAAGTAACCGGACTCCCAGATGATGCAAACGACCCAATGGTTAGAGAAATTAGAATGGATGATACTCCAATAATTAATTTCAGTTTAGCTGGCAATCTACCAGAAACAGAACTAAAAAAAATTGGTGAAGACATTCAATCTGAACTAGAAAAAATTCCAGGTGTTTCAGAAGTAAGCTTAATCGGTGCTCGTGAAAGAGAATTTCAAGTCATTGTAAACAGCGGGGCTTTATCTAGGCTTAATATTCCCTTAACAGCAATTGCTCAAGCTATTGCTGTATCTAATACTGATACTCCGCTTGGCAACATTACCATTAATCAGTCAAATTACAGCATAAGAGCAGTAGCTAAAATTGAATCACTAAAAGATCTAAAAAATATTGTTGTAACCACAGTAAATAACAGCCCTATTTTACTGCAAGACATCGCTCAAGTAAAAGATTCTTTAGCCGACCAAACATCAATTTCACGCCTTTCCGTAAACGGTAAACCAGCTATTAGTACTGTTTCACTTTCAGTTTCTAAAAGAACCGGCGGAAATATTTTAAACATTGTCGACAAAGCAAAAGAAAAAATAGAAAAACTCCAGGCCAATAAAACCATCCCTCCTGAAATTACTGTTAATGCCAATAATGATTATTCGCAGTTTATTAGAAATGATTTAAAAACTTTAGGCACTAGCGGCATACAGTCAGTAATTGTTATTTTCATAATTTTATTTTTAGCTTTAAGTTTTCGGGAAGCCTTAATTTCTCTAGTTGCTATCCCAATGACATTTTTAATTACCATTTTTATAATGGATTTCTTGGGCTATACCTTAAACAGCTTAGCACTGTTTACATTAGTGCTTTCCCTCGGACTATTAGTTGACGCCTTCATTATTATTCTAGAAGGTATCTTTCATAATATGCGTCTTGGATATAATTCTAGAGATGCTGCCTTACTTTCAATTTCCCATTATAAAAATCCGCTTTTAGCTGGAACCTTTACTACAATTTCTGCTTTTGCTCCCATGCTTTTAGTTAGCGGCATTATGGGTGAATACTTAAAAGTTCTACCAATAACAATTTCAATTGCTTTAGGCTCTTCACTTTTTGTATCTTTGGCAATTGTACCTGCAGTTGGAGTAATTTTTCTAAAAAGAAGAAAAGTAAACGGCAATGAAACAAAAGAGAGTGTATTAGAAAAATACCTAACCAACTACTTAACAAAAATCTACACTGAAAAAATTACAAAGCTTCTTGCTGATAAAAAAAAGAAGATAAAATTTATCTCGGCAATGCTTGTTTTATTTATTGTCTCCTTAGGTTTATTGATTGGCCAAATAATCCCAGTAAAACTTTTTCCGGAAGTTGATGTTGATTTTGGATTAATTGATATTGAAATGCCAATCGGTACCGACTTGCAAGCAACCAACGAACTAACTAAAAAAGTAGAAAATTATCTTTATAATCGTTCTGATATTAAAAGTTTTTTAACTTCAGTTGGTAATTCTTCTAGTTTTGGTTTTAGTAACTCACAAAGTAGCGAGCATTTAGCTAGTATTAACCTAACTTATAGCGACGAATCAAATCGCAATAAAAAAAGTTATGAAATAAACGATGAGATCAGAGAAGATTTAAAAAATATTACTAAAGGTAAAATTACAATTACTGAAATTTCTGCCGGACCACCAACTGGTTCACCTATTGAAATTAGAATCACTGGTGATGATCTAAAAATTCTAGATCAGCTCACTCAGCAAACAGTTGATATTGTAAAATCAGTTGACGGGGTAATTGACGTCCAAGACAGCAGAACAATCAGCCCGGCTGATTTAACCTTTACCTTGAATAAAGAAACTTTAGCAAAATCAAATCTTAGCGTATCTGAAGTTTCAGGGTTTTTACGAACTGCCATATTTGGAGTTGAAGCTACTGAAATAAATATTGAAGGTGAAGATGTAGATGTAATCGTAAAATTCGGAAAGCAAAACATCGACTCAGTTGAAGAAATAAAAAATCTTTCAATTATTAATTCACGAGGTCAAAGCTTCAAACTATCCAGATTAGCTGATTTTTCTCTTGAACCCGCCTACGCCTCGATTAGACATCGTGATTTTCAACGAACCGCTACCGTTCAAGCTAATCTAAAAAAAGGTTATACTCCAAGCGTTGTAATGCCTGAAATTCAAAAAATAATTGAATCAGAAATTAACATTAAGGGATACGACTTTAATTTCGGCGGGGAAGTAGAAGACATCCAACAATCTTTTACTGAACTATGGAACGCTATGATAGTAGCTGTAATATTAATTGCCTTCATTCTTATTTTACAATTTGATTCATTTAGACGACCCCTTATTATATTAATGACTATACCTCTAGCTTTAATTGGGGTAGTTACTGGAATGTTAATTTTTAGACTTCCTTTTAGTTTCTCTGTTTTTCTTGGTTTAATATCGCTTGCTGGCATTGTAGTTAATGACGCTATCGTGCTACTTGATAAAACCAAACGTAATATAAAAGAAAATAAAATGAAACCAAGGTCTGCTGTTATCAATGCCGGGCAAGCTAGACTTCAGCCTATTTTGTTAACTTCAATCACCACAATTGCTGGGGTGGTTCCCTTGGCTTTTGCTGATAAATTTTGGTTAGGTCTTTCAATTTCTATTATTTTTGGTTTAGCCTTTGCTACTATCCTACAATTATTTGTTATTCCAATTATCTTTCTTAAACTTGAGGGTAAAAAAATTCTCAGAAAAATGAACCAATAGGTCTTGATTGAAAATAATTAGGCTGTTATAATATAAAGGTATTTATTAATAATTAAATAACCCTATGACACCAGCTCCAAAAACATCTTCAGCAACACCAGCTCCAGCTTCACCCAAAATGGGCGAAAAAAAATCAAATCCTTGGCTAATTGTCAGTATTATTCTAGCTATAATTTTAATTGCTGTATTAGCTTTAAAGGTATTTGAATCTAAACCAGCTGATGTTGACCTGGTAGTACTAGAGCCAGAAGAAGCAAGTGATTCTTTAATGGACTTTATAGACACAATATATGGTCCTCAAATTGGCGATGCTACCTTCAAAAAAATTGAGAAAGAAAACGGTCTCTACAAAGCAACTGTTGAAATTGTTGACCCTCAAACTGGTCAACCAGTAGATCAAAACATCTACATTACTGTTGATGGAAAATTATTCATTCCTCAAGCAATCAACATTTCAACTACCCTTCAACAGTTCGAAGAATACCAACAGGCTCAACTCCAACAGCAAGCTCAACAGCAAATTCAAGTTGAACAAAACGACCCAACAGATACAGAGCCAGAAATAGAAGAGCCAACTGAAGAATAAAATAATCTAACATCTATTAAAAAAATCAGTCTCACTAATTCGGGACTGATTTTTTTATTAACAAAAAAAATTTTTTATTATATACTACCTAGTAGTATAATTATTGTATAATTAATATGTCAAAACCCTTACAAAAACCAGAAATCTCCCAACTTCACAGACTCAAAGGCCAGCTTTCTGGAATTGAAAAAATGATAAAAAACAATACTAAAACATCTGAAATCATCCAGCAAATAGAAGCAATTAAAGGTAGTTTAAAAACCTTGGAAAAAAGGCTACTGGAATCAAAAACTAAGACTCTAAAAGACGAGGAAATCAAAAAAACTTTAGATTATCTGCTTAAAATATCATAGCCTAGACAACAAATTTAATAAGCGTTATAATAATTTTATCCCAAAGCTTAACGCTTATTTTTTTACGTTCTAATTAGTAAAATAAAAATAACTACTATGGCAGAAATTAAATTTACAGATGAAAACTTCGACTCAGAAGTTCTAAATTCTAATGTCCCTGTTTTAGTGGACTTTTGGGCACCTTGGTGTGGTCCTTGTAAAATGATGTCACCAATTATTGAAGAGCTAGCTAAAGAATATGAAGGTAAAGAAATAAAAATCGGAAAACTAAACGTTGACGAAGCTCCTCAATCTGCCAGCAAATTTCAAGTGATGAGTATTCCAACCTTAATGATTTTTAAAGATGGTAAACCAGTCGAACAAATGGTTGGGGTTCAAGATAAATCAGCCCTATCTGAAAAACTTAACAGTTTAATTGGATAATGACTAACGAAGTATACGACTTAATAATCATCGGAGCCGGACCAGCTGGTCTAACAGCTGGTCTTTATGGTGCTCGCCGTGCTTTAAAAACTTTAATTATCTCAAAAGACCTCGGTGGCCAAGCTTCAATTAGTCATGATGTTGAAAATTATCCAGGAGTCGATTTAATCGACGGTTTAAGCCTAATGAAAAAGTTTGCCGACCAAGCAAATAAATTTGGTGCCAGAATAAAATACGGCGAAGTGACTGAAATTAAAAAAGATGCTAATGGTTTCTTAATAAAAACTGATCGTGAAAATTTTAAAGGTAAAGCCTTAATTCTTGCCTTTGGCCTTACCCCAACTAATCTAAATGTTCCGGGTGAACAAAAATTCAAAGGCCGAGGCGTTTCCTATTGTGCAACTTGCGACGGGCCACTCTTTAAAGAAAAATCAGTTGCTGTTATCGGTGGGGGAAACTCAGCCCTAGATGCGGCTGAATATCTATCTAAAATTGCCGGCAAGGTTTATTTAATTCACAGACGCGATCAATTCCGCGGAGAAGAAGTAGTAGTAAAAGAATTAGAGAAAAATGAAAAAGTAGAAATGGTTTTAAGTTCTGAAATTATTGAAATTAAAGGCGACCAAATAGTAGAATCAATTGTTGTTAAAGATAATGGCCACAACAAAACTAAAGAATTAAAAGTGAATGGCGTTTTTGTTGAAATCGGATACAGTGCCGAAACTGAATTAGTTAAAAATTTAATTAAACTAAACGAAAGAGGGGAAATAATAACAGATCAAGACAGCAATACTAGTGAACAAGGGATATTTTCTTGTGGTGATGTTACAGACTGTTCCTATAAACAAATTGTAATTTCAGCAGGTGAAGGTGCTAAAGCTGCTTTACAGGCCTATAAATATTTAAATCTTCAATCTGGATCCAAAATACTACCCGACTGGGAACGAAAAAAATAGTTACTTTTTCAAAACAGCTTTTAAAAAGCTGTTTTTATAATTAAAAAAAGGACCTGTCACGACAGATCCTCGGTTCGCTCTGGAAACAAAATAATTAAATCAGTGCCTTCTTGGCCATAGGATATCCTATTTTTTCCTTGAAGGCGGCAAAACGCCTGACGAATATTATTTTCTAAAAAATCACCTGGCATGATAATACCGTTAACAGTCAGAATTGTCCTGATCTTTGTCAGCAGCCTATCAAAGCCGTCGATGATACCCGCGTCTTCCTGTTCCAAAGCCTGAATAATTAAATCTTCCCAATCTTGGGTCTCCCGAGGAGACCTAATCTGATCACTCATGGGTTTACCTCCTGAGTTGCTTTCTCTAAATTAACTTATATTATAATTTAAGTCAATAAAAAATCAGCCCTGTAAACACAAGGCTGATTAATAATAAATTTATTGTTGTTTAATCCAACCAACTAAATAACCAGCCAAAAAAACCTTTTTTATTTTTTTGTTCCACCGCCAGTTCAGCTAGACGATCCTGTTCTTGTTCCATATTTTGAATTTGGCTCTGTAAAATTTCTTTTACATCATCAGCACAATCACAATCCTGCCAAAGTTGTTTTAACTCTTGAATTCTATTTCTATTTTGAACTACTTCACCTTCAATTTCATTAGCTGATTCATCGTCCCCGCCAAAAAAGAATTCTCTAATCTTACTTCTAGTCTGAATCTTTTCTTCAGCATCAACTGTTTTACCTAATGAGTTATTAAACTGTTGGGTAATTTCTGAAATCTGAGAACCAATTCCGCCGACCAAATCTTGCGAAGCAAGTAAAGTAAAAACTGTTTCTCTGACCTGATTTTGATTCTGAAAAACTTTCTGTTTTACCTTATTACTTAAAGAAGAAAGTTCGGCTTGAAGTTCGCCTTTTTTCTCCTTAATCATTTCCTGCAATTGGCTAAGATTCTGGGCTTTTTCTCTAATCTGAACTTGAAGCTGAGTTCCTTCTCCCTGATTTTGAGCCTGAGCCTGAACCTGAACCTGCTGTTGGTTTTGATTTTGTTGAGCTTGACCTGATGAATCTGCATTCATCTGCAAAACACCAGCCTGAGTTCCAGAACCATTACCCAAACCAAAATTACTATTTTTCCCTTGTTGCATAATTTGCTGAGCAAAAGCCGGCAAAACTAAAGAAAAAACCAAAGTTAGGCTAATTGAAAAAATAATAATTTTTTTCATAGACTTTTATTAATTTTTAAAATATCTCATCTTATACTATAATTATAATCTAAAGTACTTATCTTTTCAAAGTACTATAATAGATAAATATGACAAAAATTTCCAAACGTACAAATCAACTCAGTGCTTCACCAATTAGAAAATTTCTTCCTGACGTTTTAACTAACGAAAAAAGGGGAATTAAAGTATTCAAGCTAAATGTTGGCGATCCAGACATTACTCCACCAAAAGAATTTTTACAAGCCATAAAAAAATTCAAGCAAAAAAATATTGGCTATGCCCCTTCACCAGGTATCAAAGAACACGTCAAAGCCTGGGTTAAATATTATTCTAATTTTAACATTAAATTAAAACCAGAAAATATAATTCCAACAGTCGGTGCTGGTGAAGCTATTTTAATGAGTATGATTGCAGTTGCTGACCGCGGTGATGAAATAATTGTCTTTGAACCTCTTTATGCCAACTTTATTGGATTTGCAAAAATAGCCGGCGTAAAATTAATCCCCATCACTCTTGATATAAAAAATAATTTTGCTCTTCCAAAAACTTCAGAAATCAAAAAAAAGATTACCAAAAAAACTAAGGCAATCATTATTATTAATCCAAACAATCCAACTGGGACTAACTTTAGTAATAAAGAAATAAAAAACTTAATTAGTATTGCCAAACAAAAAAATCTTTTTATAATATCAGACGAAACATATCGAGAAATAGTCTTTGATACTAAACCAAATAGTTTATTAAAATTTTCACAAATAAAAGATCGGCTAATTATTATTGATAGCGCCTCAAAAAGATTTTCTCTGCCCGGGGCTAGAATTGGCTGTTTAGTTAGTTTAAATAAAAACATTAGCTGGGCACTGCTTAAACTGGCAATGATTAGACTCTCTGCTCCAACTATTGAACAATACGGCCTAATACCTTTACTTAAAAATTCCAAAGCTTATACTAAAAAAATCACTACTGAATATCAAAAAAGAGGTGAGTTTGTTTTTAATGCTTTATCTAAAATGCCAGGAGTAATTTGTAAAAAACCCCAAGGTGCTTTTTACATTATGGCAAAACTCCCGGTAAAAAATGCTGAAGACTTTATTAAATTTATGCTGACTAAGTTTAATTACAAAAAACAAACAGTTCTCCTTACTCCGGCCAGTGAATTTTATGTTAGTAAAAACAAAGGTATCAACGAAGTCAGAATCGCTTATGTTCTAAAAGTTAGTGAATTAAAACCCGCCATGCAAGTTTTAGCTAGGGGACTAGAGGGATATTTAAAAATAAAAAAATAATAATATGCCAGAAGAATTAGAAATAGAGCAAGAAAAATCTGAATTCAAAGAAGAAATTGAAATTAATCCGCTAGAACAAAAACGCCAGCAAATGGCAGAACAGCAAATACCAGTCATAGAAAAAAACGGTATTTTTTTTACCGAATCACCAGTCGGCGAAGTACCGGTAGAAATACCAGACCAACATGAAACATTATTTTCTCAAGCCCAGGAAATTGAAAGTCGTGAATCTGAAGTCAAGCAACAGCTAAAAGATTCTAATGCTCCAGTAGAAAAACAAATTGCAGTGGGCAAAAAAACAATAAAAGAAAACGAACAAGCCTTTGCTGAAGCTAAAGATATTCAAGAAATTATCAACCAACTAATTGCCTCTGGCGAAATCTTAACAGTTCAAGGTTATGATATTGCTAAAAACCCAGATATAACTAAAAATGGACTACATTTTATAGTATCAACTGAATCATTAAAAATGATAGAAGAGGCTGCAAAAAAACTTGGTTACAGTATAGATAAAATTCCTGACAAAGGAATAACAATAAGCAGTAGTTTTGCAACTTATACATTTTTAACAGAAAAGGGTATAAAAGAAATTACAGAAGAGGACTACGACTATGAAGATGAATATGAAGATGAACAAGAAGAAAACATAAAAGCAGAAAAAAAAGAAGATGTAAAAAGAAAATTAGATAGTACTAAGAAAAAATCTTCTAATTTAACAGATAGTGAGGATAGTCCATTATCAGAAATTTCAAAACCAGAGAAACAAAAAAAATATGACTCTCAATCAACTATTCCATCAATTATAGGATCAACTCCTACTCACGGTAACGAAACTATCTCATCTCCAACTAAGCCACCTGAACAACCAGGTGGTGAACCAGGCAGCTCAGATATAGGTAGTGGACCAATTTCACCCGGAACTGGTATAGAAGGCGGAGGTATAGGGCCAATTGCTCCCGGGGCTAATTAAAAAAAATAAACGGCGCAAATCCGTTTTTTAAAAAAATAACTACCAGCCCTATTTTTTATAAATAAGGTTTAAATTGTCCCGCCCTAATTAACTTGAGGCGGTTTTGTTGCTTATTAGTTCAAATTCTGATTCAATGATCGAAGTAAAACTTCGTTCATTTCTTCCATTAACAACATGTCATGTATTACTGCTTTAACTTTAGGATTGTCTGACCTAGTAGACATTTTTCGATAACAATCCTGGAGTTTGGCTTCAGCAACAATTGCTTTTTTTGCTTCTTTTTTTAGGTTGATAGCCATAAACCCTCCACCTTAATTATATTGTGGTTTACCCTTACACCTATACCAAGATTTATATTTAATAATACTTGTAATATTGGGTGTTATGGGTAAAATTAAAAATAACCTTTAAATAAAGACTTGTCAATAAAAAAAATTTAGCTAATTTAAGCTAAATTTAAGCTAAATTTTCTTAAAAATACAGCAAAACAAAAAAATTACCAGTTAACCACTAATTAATAACATCTTATTAAGTTATTTTCCACAATTTACCAACATCTATGTACTACCCCAACTTTCGAACTGAGAAAAAATTAAATAAACAAGGTTTTTTACTTATTGCTGGTGTTGATGAAGCCGGTAGGGGTTCTTGGGCCGGACCAATTGTGGCCGCTGCCGTTATTTTAAACCCCCAAACTAAAATTAAAGGTATTAAAGACTCTAAACTTTTACGTTCACCTATTAGAAAAAAATTATTTGACCAAATAACATCTCAGGCAATTGCTTGGGCTATTGGCGTAGTTAGTGAAAAAGAAATCGATCACATTGGCATTAATCAAGCTAATATTTTAGTTATGCAAAAAGCAATCAAAAAATTAAAAAAATCTCCAGACTATTTACTAATCGATGCGGTTGATATAAACTATAAAAAATTACCAAGCCTTTCGGTAATCAAGGGTGACTACAAAATAAAGTCAATTGCTGCTGCCTCAATTATTGCCAAAGTTAGCAGAGATAAAATAATGGACAACCTAGATGAGAAATATCCGCAATATGGTTTTAAGCAGCACAAAGGTTATGGAACCTCTCATCACTTTCAGATGATTAACCAATATGGTATCTGCAAAATCCATCGCCAAACTTGGGAACCAATGAAAAATTTTGTTAATTAAAAAAATTGGTATATAATAAAGCTGTATGGTTTATATATCAGGTGGTAACGAACTTTTAGACCCAGCGGCAATTTTTGCTAGATTGGGAATAAAAACCGGTTCCAAAGTTGCAGATTTAGGTTGCGGAGGAGCTGGCCATTTTGTTGTCCCTGTAGCTAAGCTAGTTGGCGACCATAGAATAGTTTATGCGGTTGATATTTTAAAATCGGCTTTAAAAACTGCAGTTAGCAACGCCAGGCTAGATGGTATTAATAATATCAGGCCTGTCTGGTCTAATTTAGAAATAATCGGCGCTACCAAAATTAAAAGTTCAAGCCTTGATTTCGCTTTACTAATAAATATCCTTTTTCAATCACGTAATCGTGAAAATATAATTCATGAAGCATATAGATTATTAAAAAAAGAAGGAAAACTATTAGTTATTGACTGGAATCAAAATTTATCTTCTTTTGGTCCTCCACCAGAAGATCGAGTTAAGCCAGAAGAAGTAAAAAAATTCGCTAAAAAAGCTAAATTCGAATTAATTGATGCTTTTGAAGCTGGAACTTATCATTACGGATTAATTTTTCAAAAATGATCAATTACCTAAAACATTTTTTCAATCCATCTCATCTATTTAACCTTCGTCCTCAAGCTATGGAGATTAAGGCTATAATTATTTTAGCTGTTATTTTTGGCCTAACTATTATAGCCGGCATTGTTGCTAAAATAATGAGCTCAAAAATAAAAGATGGCCTAAAATTAAAAGCATATCGCAGAATGTATCACCTTGGCCTAAGTATGGGAATAATCGGACTGGTTTATCTTTTCTTTGCCTGGCAGGGTGTTACTCTTTTATCTGCTAGATTTTTAATTTTAATATGGTTTATAGTTTTAGTAGTTTGGATAGGCTTTATTGTTAAATATCTAATTAAAGACGTTCCAAAACTAAGAAATAATATAGAAAAACAAAGAAACTTCGAAAAATACATTCCTTAAATTCAATGTCATGCCGGACTTGATCCGGCATCTATAAATCAATGTAGCGCACTAAAAAGTGCGTTTTATGTTTAATAAAAAACAACTTGGTGTTTGGGGTGAAAAACTAGCCGCAGATTATCTGAAAAATAAAGGCTATAAAATTATTGATAAAAACTTTCAAACTAGGGAAGGCGAAATTGATATTATTTGTGAAAAAGAAAACTCTATTATTTTTGTTGAGGTAAAACTAAGAACAAATAAAATATTTGGCTATCCTGAAGAATCAGTAACTGCAAAAAAAATAGATCGGCTTATTGCAACTGCCCAAACCTATTTAAGAAAAAATAACCTGGATTGTGATTGGCAAATTGATGTTATTAGTATTTTATATCAAAAAAATTGTCTTAACATAAATCATTTGTACGATATTACTAAAATTTAACCCCCATCCTTTATAAAAAACAGGGTTGACAAACTTTTAAAATAAACCTATACTATACTCATAATTCAGATTTACAGTTTGTGGAAGCCTACCGGCTACCACTTTTTTTTACCTCATAAATATTTAAAATATTAAATTATAAAAAATATGAATCAATCATCAATCGCCGAAGCTGTTAAACAGATTTGCGACGAAAAAAGAATTTCAGTCGATTCAGTAGTTCAAACTATTGAAGCTGCCTTAGCCGCCGCATATCGTAAAGACTTTGGTGAAAAAAATCAAAACATTAAAGTTGAATTTGACTTAGATACTGGTAAGTCAAAAGTCTTTGACGTAAAAGAAGTTGTCGAAGACGTTTCGGAAGAAGAACTTGAACGTCAGGCAAAGGAAGCAGAAGAAAGAAAAGAAGAGCAAGAATCGAAACCAAAACCAAAAAAAGAAGAAAAAAAGAAAAATGAAAAGGAAGACGAGGAAGAAGAAGAAATAAAAAGATTTAATCCTAAAACTCAAATCCAAATCTCCGAAGCAAAGGCTGTTAAAAAAAGTGTTAAAATTGGCGATGAGATTAAAACTGCATTAGAAGTTCCTGGCGACTTTGGCCGTATGGCTGCCCAGACTGCTAAGCAAGTTATTGTTCAAAAAATAAGAGAAACTGAACGCGAAACCATGTATGAAGAATTTAAAGATAAAGAGGGTGAAATTCTTGTTGGTACAATACAAAGAAAAGAAGGTCCGCTAGTTTTAGTTGACCTTGGACGTTTAACTGCTCTACTTCCACCAGACGAACAAATCCGAGGTGAAAATTATTCATCAGGTGGCCACCTAAAAGTCTATATTGTTTCAGTTTCTGAAACCACCAAAGGTCCAGAAGTAATTGTTTCACGTTCTCATCCAGAAATTGTTAAAAAACTTTTCTTTTTAGAAATTCCGGAAATTGCCAACGGTACTGTTGAAATAAAAGCAGTATCACGTGAGGCAGGTTCTCGCTCTAAAATTGCTGTTGATACCGAACAAGAAAATATTGATCCAATCGGCTCGTGTATTGGCCAACGAGGTGCTAGAATTCAAACTATTATTTCCGAACTTAAAGGTGAAAAAGTTGATATTGTTAAATACAGTGAAGACCCAACTGAATACATTGCTAATGCTTTGTCCCCAGCAAAAGTCCTAGACGTTGAAATAAATGAAGAAGAAAAAACCGCTACTGCAAAAGTTGCAGAAGACCAGCTTTCTTTAGCTATTGGTAAAGCAGGGCAAAATGTTAGATTAGCTGCTAAACTAACTGGTTGGAAAATTGATGTTGCTTCTGAAGCCGAAAAAAAAATAAACGAAGAAGAAATAAAAGAAGAAAATAAAAAAGAAGAAGACCTAACCGAGGATAAAAAAAATAAAAAGGAAAAAAAATCTGAAGATGAAGGAAAGAAATCAAAAAAAACCAAAAAGTCTGAAAAAAATGAAGAAAAGGAAGATAAAAAAGAAAAAAAAGTAGAGAAAAAAACCGTAAAAAAAGAGAAGAAAGTAGAAGACAAAAAAGAGGAGAAAAAAGATAAAAAATAATATAAGTAACATTAATAAATAATTAACTTAAAATTATGGAACAGTTTGAAACATGGATCGGAATTGCTGTGGCTTTAGTTGGTCTTGGTTTTGCTGCCATCTTGGCTTACAAAATCAAATCAATCAATGTTGAAAATGAAAAAGCCAAAGAAATCGCCGGTCACATTCGTGAAGGAGCAATGGCTTTCCTAAACAAAGAATACCGAATTCTTGGTATCTTTATAATAGTTGTTGCCGCTCTTTTAGGCTTTGCCTTAAACTGGCAATCAGCTGGTATTTTTATTTTCGGGGCAATCTTGTCCATTCTAGCCGGTAATATCGGCATGCGTATAGCTACTTTAGCAAACGTTAGAACCGCTGAAGCCGCACAAAAAGGCCTTACTCCAGGCTTAAACGTAGCCTTTTCTTCTGGTAGCGTTATGGGTCTTTCAGTAGTTGGCCTTGGTCTTTTAGGAACAGCTATCTCTTATTTATTAACTAATGATACTCAAGTCGCCTTTAGCTTTGGTTTTGGTGCTTCTTCTGTTGCCCTTTTTGCCAGAGTTGGTGGTGGTATTTATACTAAAGCTGCTGACGTTGGCGCCGATTTAGTAGGTAAGGTTGAAAGTAACATTCCAGAAGACGACCCTCGAAACCCAGCTACCATTGCTGACAACGTTGGTGACAACGTTGGTGATGTTGCTGGTATGGGCGCTGATCTTTTTGAAAGTTATTCAGACTCAATTTTAGCCGCCATGGCTTTAGGCTTTGCCAGCATGGCTACCTATGGAGAAAAAGCAGTTAGTTTACCAATCCTACTAGCCGCTGTTGGTTTAGTTGCTTCAATTTTAGGAAATATAGTTGTTAGAGTTTATAAATCAAATAAACCTCACGCAGTTCTTAATGCTGGAATTTGGGCTGCAGCCGTTTTAGCTGCCTTAGGTTCTATTCCAGTTATTTATTATACTGTTGGCAATTGGGGTATATACTGGGCACTTTTAACTGGTTTAATCTCAGGAATTATTATTGGTTTAGTTACTGAATATTATACTTCAGATAAAAACAAACCAGCCCAGACTGTAGCTAAAGCTTCCGAATCAGGAGCTGCTACCAATATTATTGCCGGCCTTGGGCTTGGTATGATGAGTACTGTTATTCCTGTTTTAGTAGTTTGTATTGCTATTTTCTTATCTGTTAAATTTGCTGGCCTTTTTGGTATTGCTATTGCCGCTTTAGGAATGCTTGCCACTTTAGGCATTACCTTAGCAACCGATACTTACGGCCCAGTAGCCGACAACGCTGCCGGCATTGCTGAAATGGCAGAACTTGGCCACGAAGTACGAGAACGTGCTGAAGAGCTAGACGCTGTTGGTAATACCACTGCTGCTATTGGTAAAGGTTTTGCTATTGGTTCAGCTGCATTAACTGCCTTAGTTCTTCTAGTAAGTTTTGCTGAAGCTGTAAATATCGAAGTAGTTAACCTATTAGATAGTAATGTATTAATTGGTGCTTTCATTGGCGGACTTCTTCCTTTTGTTTTCTCTGCCCTTTCCATGAACGCTGTTGGTAAAGCAGCTTTTGAAATGGTTCAAGAAGTTAGACGCCAATTCAAAGAAATCCCTGGCATTATGGAAGGAACCGGCAAACCAGACTATCGAAGCTGTGTTGATATTTCAACTGGTGCTGCAATTAAAAGAATGATTGCTCCTGGCCTTTTGGCAGTTCTAGCTCCAGTTGCCATGGGCTTTGCTCTTGGTGCTCCAGCCTTAATTGGCATGTTAGCAGGTTCTTTAATTACTGGTTTTCTTTTGGCTGTTTTTATGGCTAACTCCGGTGGTGCTTGGGACAATGCTAAAAAATACATTGAAAGTGGAAAACTTGGTGGTAAGGGATCACCTGCCCATAAAGCCGCGGTTGTTGGTGATACTGTTGGTGATCCGTTCAAAGATACTTCAGGCCCAGCCTTGAATATCTTAATTAAATTAATGACAATTGTTTCTCTAGTAATTGCACCACTTCTAACGATGTAAATCTTAAAAAAAACTTAAATAGAAAAGACGAGGTAAAACTGCCTCGTCTTTTTTTTATCTTCAATTTCTGATACAATAAAAATCTAATTCATAAATAAAAATTAAAAATGAAAAATCTTCAATCCGTTTTTAGCCGAATTCAAGAATTAAAAAAAGAACAAAAAGAAATTCGCACTGTTTATAAAGATGCGTTAAAAAATTCCAATGAATACCAAAACATCTTGGAAAAAATTGATGCATTAAAAACTAGAAAAAAAGAAATTGAAGACGGCATCAAAGACGACTTAAAATCTTCATTTGAAAAACTTGAAAACTTAAAATATGATATTGCCAGCGAAAACGAACTAATGAGTGATATTGCTTTAAATCAATTAGTAAAGGGTGAATCAATAAGTATTACAGATCAATACGAAAATCAATATGAACCAATATTCAGCGTTCGATTCAAAAAAATGTAATCTAATAAATTTTATAAAGAGGGTGTAATATTACACTTTATTTTTATTGACAAAAAACCAAAAAAAAGTTAATTTAATATACCGAACAAAAAGGAGTTTCCACTCCTTTTTGTTGCGGCTAAATATCCTCAAAAGGGGAAAGTTCGTTGAAAACTTAGCGTAAACAGATAGAAAGGAGAAACCCTGCTATGCAAATGGAGTTAGTTGCTCCGGTTGTAGCGCCCATCTTGGCGTTACTGTTCGTGTTGTACCTGATAGGCTACGTTCTCAGTAAGCCTGAGGGCAACAAAAAGATGGTACGTATTTCGCGTTTGATCCAAGAAGGCGCCAAAGCCTTCCTCAAGCGGGAGTACAAGTACATATCGTCTTTTGTCGCTGTACTGTTTCTAGCCTTTGTCGTGTGCGGCCTGGTAAGGCCCGACCTCGGTTTAAGCTGGAAAACAGGTATGGCGTTTGTCATTGGCGCTATTGCCAGCGGTTCAGCTGGTGTCATTGGGATGTACATCGCAACCCGAGCCAATGTCAGAACCACACAAGCCGCCAAGGAAGGTGGCATCAATAAAGCCCTTGACGTTGCCGTAAGCGGTGGCGCTGTTATGGGCATGAGCGTAGTTGGTATAGGCCTACTTGGGCTTGTTATCGTCTACCGTCTCTTTGATGGCAATCCGGAAATTGTAAACGGCTATGCCTTTGGTGCATCGCTAGTGGCATTGTTTGCCCGTTCTGGCGGTGGTATCTTTACCAAAGGCGCTGACATGGGAGCCGACTTAGTAGGTAAGGTTGAAAGTAACATTCCAGAAGACGACCCTCGAAACCCAGCTACCATTGCTGACAACGTTGGTGACAACGTTGGTGATGTTGCCGGCCTAGGTGCTGACTTAATGGAATCTTTCATCGAGGCCATTATTGCCACCCTGGCTATTGCTTACATCGTTGAATATGTAGGCGACATCAGCTACGTCAAAATGTTCCCGTTCATGGTAGCTAGTATTGGCATCATTTCCTCCATTGTTGGAGTAATGTATGTCAAACTCTTTGCCAAGAATAACCCTCAGTCAGCCTTAATGACCGGCACCTACATTGCCGCAGGCCTGACGATTACGGGAACCATTGCCTATTCAGGCCTTTCTGGCCAAGGCTTTGAACTTGCCGGTATTACCTACAGCAAGTGGGGTCCGGCAATCTCGTGCATTATTGGTATTGTATCGGGAGTAGTTATTGGATTTGTCAGTGAGTATTACACCTCAAGCAAATTCAAACCCGTACAAAGCATTGCCAAAGGTTCACAACGAGGACCGGCAATCACAGTTACCAACGGCACTGCTGTTGGCATGATGAGCTGCTTTGTTCCAGCTCTTGTCCTGGCAGCTGCTATCGTTGTGTCCTACAATGTATCAGGGACTTACGGTACTGCAGTTGCAGCTCTTGGCATGCTTGCCACAACCGGCATGATTTTGGCAGTAGACTCCTATGGTCCTATTGCCGACAATGCCGGTGGTATTGCCGAAATGGCAGAACTTGACCCAAAAATTCGCGAGATTACCGACAACCTTGACGCTGTTGGAAATACAACCGCGGCAATTGGTAAAGGCTTTGCCATTGGCTCAGCTGCTTTTGCGGCAGTCGGCTTACTTAGTGCCTTTGTCATGGTCGTCGAGCACAATCACGGCCAAGCGCTCAATTTGAGCCTAAGTAACCCAATAGTTCTAGCTGGCCTTGTTGTTGGCGGAATGATCCCGTTCTTTATTTCCTCACTGCTCTTTAAAGCAGTAGGCAAATGCGCCGATCAAATGATCGAAGAAGTCCGTCGGCAATTCCGAGAGATTCGTGGTCTAAAAGAAGGCCAAGAAGGTGTTGAGCCAGAAAGTGCAAAATGCGTAGATATTGCCACCAAGGGTGCTATCAAGGGTATGCTTCTGCCTGGTGCCTTTGCTATTTTGGCTCCAATCCTTATGGGCCTATCGCTTGGTGCCGAAGGTTTAGCCGCCATGTTAGTAGGCTCTATTATCACCGGTGTAATGCTTGGCATTCAAACCGCCAATTCCGGCGGCGCCATGGACAATGCCAAGAAATACATCGAAGAAGGCCACTTTGGCGGCAAAAACTCCGAAGCTCATAAAGCAGCAGTGGTTGGCGATACAGTCGGCGATCCGCTCAAAGACACAGTCGGCCCTTCGATCAACATCTTGATCAAGCTCATGTGCGTGATCGCGTTGGTCATAGCGCCTCTTTTCTAACCTTTCGTTCCTTATTCAAGCTACAGACAGCTGAAGCCTTTTCAGCTGTCTTTTTTTATAATTGACTTAATTAACTATTTTTGTTAGACTAATCAAGCGTATTTAGCGCTTTTTTATTTACTAATTATCATGTCATGCTGAACTTGTTTCAGCATCTCTATAAAAAATATGAAAACTGAATCAAAAAAACTCGAACGCGGACAAGTTGAATTAACTATTGAACTAACCGTTGATGAATATCAACCTTTTTTAGAATCTGCCGCAAAAAAAATATCACAAGATTCTAAAATTCCAGGCTTTCGCCCAGGCAAAGCTGGCTTAGATGTTGTTAAACAAAAAGTTGGTGAAGACTCTATTTGGCAAGAAGCTTTAGAATCAGCCGTTCAAAAAACTTTTGTTAAAGCTTTAGATGAAAAAAAATTAGTTACCGTTGGTTCGCCTCAAATTGATATTGTAAAACTTGCCCCAGGAAATCCAGTTGTCTACAAAGCTACAATCGCTTTAATGCCAAACGTAGAAGTAGGTGACTACTCTAAAGTTGAAATCAAGAAAAAACCAATTGAAGCAGACAAAGAAGAATTAAAAAAAGCTTTAGCCAATTTACAAAAAATGCGAGCTAAAGAATCTTTAGTAGACCGTGAAGCAAAAAAAGGCGATAAAGTTGATATTGATTTTGAAACTTTCATGGATAAAGTACCAATTGAAAATGGTAAAAGTGAAAAATTCCAACTTGTGATTGGTGAAGGTAGTTTTATTCCTGGTTTTGAAGATAATCTAATTGGCGTTAAAAAAGGTGATACTAAAGAATTCGAATTAGAATTTCCAAAAGAATATCATCAAAAAAATCTAGCTGGCAGAAAAGCTAACTTTAAAATAAAAGTTAATGGTGTATTTCAGCTAGACTTACCTGAATTAAATGACGAATTTGCTAAAGGCCTCGGCCAATTCAAAAACATGAAAGAATTAGAAGATCAAATCAAAAACAATATTAAACAAGATCTAGAAAGAAAAGAAAATCAAAGAATTGAAGAAGAAATGCTTGATAAAATAATTGAAAAAAGCAAATTTGATGACCTACCCGATATTTTAATTGATTCTGAAACTAAAAAAATGATTCAAGAACTTGAACAAAATCTTGCTGGCCAAGGAGTTAAATTTGACGATTATTTAAATCACCTTAATAAAAAAAGAGAAGACTTACTTTTAGAATTTGCCCCTCAAGCTACCAAACGTGTAAAAAGTGCCTTAGTTATAAGAAAAGTAGGAGAAAAAGAAAACATTAGAGCTTCTGAAAAAGATATTGATGCTGAAGTAGAACAAGCTAAAAAAATGTATGCTGGCAATCCAGAAATTGAAAAACAACTAAATGACTTAGCCTATCGCGGCTATCTTAGAAATATTATTACAGCTCGAAAAGTGGTCGACCACTTAAAGTCAATCATGGTAAAATAATTCCATGATTAACAAAAATTTATCACCGGTTTCATTCTTTAACCGGAACCCAACTGCCTTAACTGCAATCATTTTTTTGCTGTTTGTTTTTATGATGGGTATAAACGTTTTTATTCATCACGAAGCGTCCTCTCACTTTGTTTTAAAGTCTTTATTTGAAGGTAAACTAAACTTAAATTATATAAAACATCTGCAACAATATTGCGACTTCAGTATTTATAATGAAGGTGTTTATTCTCCTTTTGGTATTGGTTTTTATGCCACCCTTATGCCTTTTTGGTTATTACTGCCAAAGATTACTTTCCAAGGTCTAACAGCAATATTTTTTTTACTAGTTAGTTTCATTGCTCTGTATAAAATTGCAATCAAAATGGGTCTACCCGAAAATAAAAGTTTATGGCTTCTATTTTTTCTTGCTTCTGGAACTTCTATTTTTCCCTTAGTAATTGCCTCAAATTCTATTCCTTCTTTTACTATTCAAATAATTGGCTTTGCTTATTTAACTCTGGCTATACTAGAATACTTTTATCAAAAAAGATTTTGGCTAATTGGTCTACTACTAATGCTTGCTTTTCTAACCAGACCCCCCTTAATTTTAGGTTCTGTCTTTTTTATCTTAAAAATTATTACAGAAAAATACAGCCTAAAACAAAAAATAAAAAATTTATCTATATTATTTATACCTCTAAGTCTTGGGGTTATAATTTTTGCCTATTACAATTTTGCCCGTTTTGGTACAATCTTTGAAACCGGCTACCAATATCAAAATGTTCTAATTAAAAACTATGGCACTAACCCTGTTTTACTAAGTTTTAAAAATATTTTCAAAAATCTGTATTATTTTTTACTCGCACCTCCAACTCTTATCAAAGGCTTTCCTTTCTTTAAGCCAAACGGTATGGGAACTGGATTGCTTTTCATCTCACCAGTTTTATTTCTTACACTTTTCACTTTAAAAAAATTCAAAAATGTCTGGATCAGCTGGACTACTGTACTGGTTATGTCTATTATACCTTTAATGTGGATTGATCCAGGTCAATGGCAAATTGGCTATCGTTTTGCAGTCGACTTTTTTCCTTTTTTATTTTTAATTTTATTTTATTTTATCAGACAAAATAAACTATCAAAACTAACCTTTGCCCTTCTAGTTTTTGGCACTCTGGCTGCAATTAGTTTATCTATAAATGATGCCCTTTTTGAATGGCAAAACTTCATTGGTCTCAGATAATTGACAACTAACAAAAAATATTGTATATTACTCTGTTACCCGAGTGGGATAAATAAAAACAATTGTTCTACCGCAGAAGGAGGAGTATCTTATGGCAGTTCCAGGAACAGAAATAGCGCTAGTTGAAACACTAGTAGGTGATGGGGTATTAACCCAAGAACAAGCTGAAGTTCTCATGGAGGACTCGGGTCCGATGGGAATTATCGAAGAAATGGATGGTGGCGCTCTAGCCAGTACTTATGGTCTTAAGGCCGCCGAGAGCCTTTTGCAGGCCGCTGGTATGGAGCCAAATTTGGATCGGCAAATCGATGAAGAATCTGCATTTCAGCTTTTGGTTACGCTCTTTACTGATCTCGACATTGAACAAGTCGCCTGCGTTCTCAAAAATCACAACCTCGCCCGACGGGCAGCCGCCCACGCCTTGCATCGTCAAGGTGAAATCGAGCTAATCATGGAACTTCTTGCTCCATAAAAATTATAAAACCGCGGAGTCTAACTTCAAGATCTCCGCGGCTTTTTTTATATAACTAGGGTAGAATCATAAATACTAAAGCCATACAAGAAACTTGTGTGGCTTTCATTTTTAATAATAGCCTTGACAAAACAACTAAAATATACTAACCTCTAATATCCGCTCCTTTAATTAGAAACAAAACACTTCAAAACAAGGAGGGCAATATGCCTGACAATAGCATGTCGGACGGACAACTCAGTCAGCTAGTCTGCGAACTAATGGCAGACCAAATTCTGACCCCGGACGAACTAAGTCAATTGGACAATGTCGACCTCTCGACACTTCGATCCCAAGAACCCCTCAGTGTTGAGGAAAGCCTAAGCATTCTAGATGATGCCGCCAGCAGCAATACGCCTCCGAATTTTTCCGAGCCAGAAATACTGGATCAGATCATAGCAGCAATGCTGGATTGGGCCGCCCCATCACTCGTCGACATTCTTTCCGGACACTTGTTGCTAAAGCCAACCGACCTGGACGTACCCAACCTAGAAAAAGTGCCGCAGGACTCAACTATCTTTCGTCGAGCTGCCGCTCACATATTAGAACGGCACGGATCACATCAGTCGATCATCGACGCTCTTGCCCAGGCAGAATCCTAAACACAAAAGCCACACAAGAAACTTGTGTGGCTTTCATTTTATGCTATTATATATTAATGAATAATGAAGTTTTATTTATTCTAATGTCTTTAATCAGTCTTTCGTTCGTATTGGCTGCTTTTCGTCTTGGTAAAGTCTGGTTAATCAGCCTAATTGCCGTTAATGCTGTATTAATGAATATTTTTGTCACCAAAGGAATGCTCTTATTTGGCCTAGCAACCACTGGTGGTAATATTTTATATGCTTCAATCTTTTTAAGCACTGATATTTTAAACGAATATTACGGAAGAAAAGAAGCTACTAAAGCTGTAATGATTGGATTTGGCGCTTCTTTATTTTTAATAATTACCAGTCAATTTATTTTAAAATTTACTCCTGCCAGTTATGATATTGCCAGCGAATCTTTAAAAACGATCTTTAGTTTAACCCCTAGAATTGTTATTGGCTCAATGATTGCTTATTTTGTTGCCCAAAATCTGGATGTCTGGCTTTTTGATAAAATTAAAAGCCTAACTAAAAGTAAATATCTTTGGTTGCGTAACAATGGCTCGACTTTTACGTCTCAATTAGTAGATTCCATAATTTTTACTACAATTGCCTTTGGCGGAATTTATCCTTTAGTTAATTTAATTATTTTCACTTATATCATAAAATTAATAGTGGCGCTGCTTGATACGCCTTTTATTTATTTATCTAAAAGCTTTAAACCAAAAGAATTATGAAATTAGCAATTATTTCAGACTCTCACGACAACTTACCAAATATTCAGAAAGCTATTGACTGGATCAATAAAAATAATATTAAAACTATTATTCACTGTGGTGATCTAGCAGCACCAGCAGTTTTAAAAAAAGAATTTGGCCCAAAATTCAAAGGTCAATTTCATTTTATTCATGGCAATGTTGCCGACAGAGAATTAAATAAAGAACTATCAAAAAGCCTTAAAAATATAAATTGCCATGAAGACAAAGGCGAACTAGAGCTTGATGGTTTAAACATTGCTTTTGTTCATTTCCCTTGGCAAGCAGAAGACTTAGCTAAAAAAAATAAATATGACGTTATTTTCTATGGCCACGACCACAAGCCCTGGGAAAAACAAATTGGGAAAACTTTACTTCTAAATCCAGGTACCTTAGCTGGCATGTTCAGCAAAGCAACTTTTGCAGTCTTTGATACTCAAACCAAAAAAGCTCAATTAATAATTTTAGAAAAAATTTAATCATGAAAAACTTTGTAATTCAACTATCAAAAAAAGCCGGAAAAGAAATTGTTAAAAAATTCAACAAAGACCAAATCGTTAAAGTTAAATCAAAATCCCAAATTGTTACTGAAGCTGATTTAATTGCCAACAAAATTATTGTTAATGCAATAAAAAAGAAATTTCCTACTCATGCAATTTTAAGTGAAGAAACCGGAAGAAATAAAATCAAATCTGAATACCTCTGGGTGATTGACCCGCTTGACGGCACCACAAACTATTCAATTGGCTCTCCGCTTTTTGCTGTTTCAATTGCTTTATTTAAAGGTAATAATCCGATCCTAGGAATTTCTTATGCGCCAATAATGAATGAGCTTTATTTTGCTGAACAATCAAAGGGAGTTTTTCTTAACAATAAAAAAATTAAAGTTTCAAATAAAAAAACTCTAAAAGAATCTTTTTTTACCTACTGTCATGGCAGTACCGATAAAGATATAAAAAAAGCAGTTAAAATTTATAACAAAATAAAACTATCCGGGCATGATTCTCGCCAACTTGGTGCAGCCGCTTTAGAACTTGGTTTTGTTGCTGCCGGCAGAACTGAGTGTATAATAATTCCTGGAGCAAATTCATGGGATGTTGGAGCTGGTGTACTTTTTGTTCGTGAGGCCGGGGGAGTAGTAACTGATTTTTCTGGAAAACCCTGGAACCTAAAAACTAAAGACATGGTAGCCAGTAACGGTAAAATTCATAATCAATTAATTAAATTCATTAAAAATGTCTAAGGATATAATAGTAAAAGTAATACCCCGCTCAAGCAAAAGCGAAATAGTAGAAGAAACCGAAGACTATCTAAAAATAAAACTAACTTCCAGTCCAACAAAAGGCGCTGCTAACAAAGAGCTAATTAAACTACTAGCTAAAAAATATAATGTCGCTAAATCACGTATTGAAATTATTAAAGGATTAACATCTAAAGAAAAACTTATTAGAATATACTAAAATGTTTACCCTACCACTCACTAACAGGAAAACTTGACTAGTAAAAAAAAATTGATTAGAATCTATTAATAACTAAACCTGCCTACCGGCAAAGGCAAGGTTCAAAAACAAAAATAACCCCTTAAAAGGGGCTTTAAAAATCAATAAAATCGCTAAATCAGGCGGTTTTTTACTTTCACTAAAAATAAACTATTGACAAATATTTAAAACTGTGCTACTATAATCAGTTATTTACAATTTAGAATCTGTGTAAAAATCTGCAGACTACCCAAACAGGGCAATCCTCCGATAGTGCTTTTTGTGCCACACATGGAGGGGGCTTAAGTGCCTGTAGTAGTTTGGATAGCAGGGAACAAATCATTGTACCTTTCAACTACAAACCTCCTTTCACTTGCTATCCAAGTTTCTGCAGGCACGACAAGCACGGAGTTTGTTTTTCGGAAAATCCGGCTCCGGCTCGATTCTTCCCAAGAACAAACTTCTTGTCTGCAGATTTTTACACAGATTTTTTTTGTAACTAACAATCTACGAAAGGAGGCTATATTGGCAGAAGAGAAGCGCTTTGAAAAATGGCCACCAAAAATTCCCAAGGTAGGCCAAACAGTTCAGATACTCATCGATAATGAGTACTTTGAAACTACCGTCCGGCTTAGAGCCGTGTCTGAAGACAGACAAACCTTTTTCATTGTCGTAGATTGGCCAGACAGTATTCAGGGTCAACTCAAGCTTATGATAAGTCCCAATACAGCGGGACATGGCAGGGTTGACCAAGCGGCCGATCGTAAGCCCTGGTGGCGAATCGTCCCAACTCCTCAACGCTTCGAGGAAAAAAAGTCTGTCAAACTCTTCTTTCTCGATTAACTGCCAAAGCCGCTGGCCCACAAGCTAGCGGTTTTCTTATTCTAAAATTTCTTCAATAATTTCTTCAGTGGTAGTACTTTCTGCTTCTGGTTCCTTACCAACTAGCCAAACTTCTGGCCAGGCAACATAGTGGCTATCAAAATTTTCTTCTTTAACTTCGCCATTTGGATAAGTTACAGTATATGTAAAGTGCGTGTCAGCTCCATTATGGGCTGATTCAATTTTACGTTTATCGCCCGGCTCTAATGCCTCTGTTTCAACATACTTTGGCTCGCCAGGGCTGGTAATATTAAATATTGAAGGTGGGTCAGGATCAATTAAAACTTCTCGACCATCACTTGTTCCATAAAATTCAAAAATTAATTCATCACCATCAATCTTGGTAGTAAATAAAATATAATTTCCAGTATCATTTAAAAATCTCAAATCAGGATAAGGATTATAGATTGTTGCGTCCATTCCTGCTGGTTCATAATAAATTACTCTATAGGAATGATTACGTCGCATAGTAACCGGAAGCCCGCTTCTTAAAGCAACCCTAAAAGCAGTAGTCCCAATTTGACAAAGCCCACCGCCATATTCTGGAACAGTTCTATCTCCTTTAATTACTAATTCTTGCTTATAGCCATTTTCACCATCAATATCGCCAAGGGCATTAATCAAAGAAAATTCTTCGTCTGGTTCGATTAACAATCCATTTAAGGCAGCTGCTCCGGTTGCAATATTATGACGCCTATTTGCCGGACTACCAGCAAAATTAGACACTCCTGTTCCAATTAATTCTTTAATACCTAAATCGTTTAAATCACCAGTTGCCACTTTAGCTGGATCAACCTCAATTATCAATTCAATATCATCGCTATTTCCAGCAATTACTTGATTATTTATTTTTTCATAACTCTTTTCTAAATCTAACTTTTTACCATCTCTGCTAGATTGAAACTTAGTCACTCTTTTACCGCTTAGCTCAAACTTAGCATCTCGAGCTTCGACATTAACAGCATCAGCGATTGGTTGTAAAAATTCTAAAGTCTTTTCTTTATTAAAACCAACTACCACTTCTCCATTAATTGATTGAAATTCTAACCAATCAATAAACTGTGTTTTATTTAATTTCCACCAATAAGGCTTGTAAGTTAAAGTTAGCGATTCAATTGATAAAATATTTTCAATGCTATTTACCGCTGAACCAGTATGCTCTTTTTTAATTTCTGGTTCAGTAAACATTAAATCAAGCTCTATGGTTTTAAAATTTAAATTCTCAATATTATTTATTAATTTTTCTATTGCCTGGTCGTAATTAAAAACATATCCCGACTGCTCTCCACTTACTTCAACTTTATCATCATTAATTTTTAATTGAGCATTAATAGGTTGTTTTTCAAGTTCAGAAAAACTAGTTTTTAAAGTATTCATTAATTCATCGTGATCTAAATTGTAAGAAACCTCAATTTGTTCTCCAGAAACTAAAATCCCAATTTGAACCATTAAATCTTTAAATAAATTTCCTTCACGGCCTACTTGAAAAGCTCGATTAACAGTTTCATCCCAGTCAAAAATTAAAATTGGCTTTGCTAAATCTGGATCAGTGGTTGAAATTACAATTGGTTCAATTTTAATTTCCTGACCTTCAGCAACAAAATTTAACCCTTTTTCACGTAAATTATTCTCAATTTTTTTTAATTGATCAAAAGTTTCTTCTTTGCTTAGCCCACCGACGTTAAGATATCCAATTTTTACATTGGGATAAATTTTACTAGCATAAGTTTTTTGCCAAGCAAAAACTGCTCCAGCTGAAATAAAAATAATTAACAAAAAAAAGACGGCTACAAATAACCACCCTTTTTTATTTTTAAATTTTTTTTCGTCCTTAGTCATCTTTTTTATCTGAACTTTTTAAAATCTGATTCAAAATTGTTGTAGAAATTTGATCTCTTTGTTGTTCGTCACTCTCATCTGTACTCAAGATAATACGCACATCTTGGCCTTCTTTCAAATCTTCAGGTAAATTTTTAATTGGCCAAAAAATCTTCTGGCTATCCGATAACTTAATAACTGCCATAGTTCCCTCAAATCGCTCAATTACCCCTACCAAAAAATTACGATCTTTAAATTGGTCTAAATTAGCTTCCATGATTTAATCTTCTTTTATTTTTACGGGTATATTTTTTTGACGTTCCATCTTGGGAAGAGTAATAGTCAAAACACCATTTTTTAAAGTCGCTGAAATCTTATCAGATTTAACCTCAGTTGGCAAGATCAAACTTCTGGAAAAACCGCCCCAATAACATTCACGATAAAAATAATCCTTTTCTTCTACCTCATCTTCTTGATGACGCACGCCTCGGATAGTTAACATATCATTATTAATCGAAATATCAAGCTCTTCTGGCTTTACTCCGGCAATTGTGGACTTAATATAGATATTTTTATCATCTTGAAAAACATCTAACAAAAGTTGTCCGTCATTATCTTGATCAAACCAATCCTCTTTGACAGATTGGTCATCAACTGCTACTTCTAATTTTTGTTTTTTAGAAGGAGTCATAATTTTATTTTTAATTTTTACGCTATTATTATAAAAAAAATAAGCAATAAAATCAAGGTTTAACCTTGAAAATTAAAAATCATTGTGATATAAATAAGCTGCTGTTCTTTAACCATTCAATAAAAAACACACTGGCAATTGTTTGCTTAGTTCTCAAAGGAGAAGTAGAAAATGAAAAAAAGACCGTTATTTCGAGTAATAGACCCGCAATATGGCAAAGATAACATTTATCGCCGTGCTGCCAAAAAAACCATATCCTTAGGATTAGTGGCTGTTGCTACCGCCGCTCATGAACAAATTCCAAATTTGGAAGTAGAAGCAGTCAGCGAAAACAACTATTGGCCGTCCCGAAAAGCACCATTTGATAAAAACGAAAACCCAGATCATTTGGTCTTGCAGCAAGAACGCCCAGCAGACATTATTGGCATTTCAGCCAATATAACCAACGCTGCGCCAAGAGCACTTGAAATCATCAGGCTCTACCGTTCACTGCCCCAAAATCTTCAACCAAAGGCTATTATTGTAGGTGGTTGGCACGCTGGGGATCTACCTCAAGACTTTCTTGATGCCGGAGCCAATGTCGTAGTTCACGGAAAAGCTGAACCAATTATCGGCCAACTTATCAGCGCCCTTTTGAGTAATGGCAATCTGGAATCCATTTCTGGTATTTCCTATACCTCACAAGGACAAACTGTAAGAAACCCAATTTTTGATAAGCGCTACGAAGGCCAAACGGGATTTTTAATTGTCCCGCCAGAAGAAATGGACAGTATTCCATTTCCCAATTTCGGACTTGTCCGATTTGCCAAGATTTCTGTTGCCCCGATTATGCGAACAGATGGTTGTAGCGGCAAATGCAAATTCTGTCGCGTTAAAGCAGAACCTCGTTCAATCTCACCAACCAGATTTGTTCAAGGCATCAAAGTCCTATATAGCCAAGGTTTTCGTCAATTTTTTCTGGTCGATGACCGAAGCGAAGAAGACCTTGAAGGCTATATAGCCTGGCTAACCAAAATCGCCGCTTGGCGCAAAGAAAGAAAAATCCATCGGCTAAACTTCACTATTCAAAGCCGTCTAATGACAGCTCGCAATACTGAGCTACTATCATTGATGCGCAAAGCCGGTATTTCTACAGTTGCAATTGGCGTTGAGTCTGTGATTCCACAAGAACTCAAATCCATGGTCAAACCAATGACTCGTGATTTCAATGAAATCGTTGATCTAGTTAAAACCTGGAAACGCTTTGGGTTCTTCACTCACGTCATGCTCATTTTTGGATTCCCAGTAGAGAAATTTTCAATGGATATTAAAGAAAGGATAAAATGGTTCTGGCGCTTTCTAAAAAAAGCAGAACCAGACACCATTCAAATCCTAGCTTTAACACCAATTCCTGGAACAGAAACCTGGGATGAACTTGCTGCTCAAAATCGCATTTTGACCGATTTAGGTTGGGAATATTGGGACGGCTTACATGTCGTCTTTAAACCCGATCCACCAATGACAGCTAAACAAGTCCAACAGGCAATCCTGCAGTTGCAGCGAAAGTTTTACGCCTTCCACTACATTCTGCATATGAGATGGGTTTCCCTGGTTCTCTATTTAATTGAAATCGGGGTAATTACTATTTCCCTGCCAATCGTTTGGCCTTTAGCCTTGCCATTTAAGGGCTTCAGTGCCAAAAAAGCATTTCAAGCCTGGTATCGCGCTTGGCGAAACACTAAACGTCGAGCTGGGGCACATCTAATTGTCCAGAGTGTAGAGGCTAAGCTTAGCCAATTTATGGCTAAACTTAATAATGCAAATGCCTAGAATAAACCATTTACCCGTCTACAAACAATATCTGAAGGCGGGTTTATTTTTAATTTAAATATTGACAAAATTATTAAGATATGCTATAATTATATATCAATAAGAAATAAATAAATTTATGACTTTATTTAGCCAAAATATAACTAAAAATATTCTAAAAAAAGTAGTGTTTTATCAGCTAATTCTTGGAATCTTAGCTGGTATTTTATTACCTACTGGCGTAGCCTTAGCTTCTGATCCTTTAGTAATTAATAAAATAACTATTAATTACACAGATACAACTGCCACCATTCAATGGCAAACTAACAGAAAAGCTTATGGTAAAGTAGAATACGGTTTATATTCTAATGATTATAATTGGTCAATTAGAACTGGATCAATGGAAACCAATCATGCTATTACCATTTCAGGGTTATATCCAGATACTTATTATTATTTAAGAATTACTGCTGAAGATGAAAATACAGCAGTTACTTCTTTTGAACAAAAATTTGAAACTTACGAAAAAACTGATAATCAATCACCCGATATTTCAGATGTTAGAGTTATCTATACTACTGGAGCTACTGCCACCATTCAATGGGAAACTGATGAACCAGCTACTACAGAAGTTGAATATGGTATGACTACTAATTATGGTTCTACTGCTTCAGATGGTCACTTAACTAATATCCACGACATTACTATTGGTGGTTTAGTCGACGGAACTTATTACCATTTCCGTGTTCGTTCTAAAGATGAAGATAACAACATCTCTCGTTATCACGATATGACTTTTCGAACCAAAGTAACTAACGTCTCTGATCGTGATGAATTATTAATCTATAATGTTTCACCAGTTAGTGCTAATGATCAAAACATTACCAAAACTAGTGCTGTTATTTCTTGGAGAACCAACAAAGTTGCCAAAGGTTATGTTCGTTATGGCACTAGTCCTGACGCTTTAAACCAAAATGATGAAAGTAATCCTCCTCGTGATTTTATTAAAAATATTACTCTTACTGGATTAACTCCAAATACTACTTATTACTATGAATTAGAAGCAAGAGATATTCTAGGAGCTGTCACTCGTTCAGAAATTTACGCTTTTAAAACTAAAGGTGACACTAACACTCAAGAATCAAATAATTACAATAATTATAACAATAACCAAAATACCAACAATCAAGGTACAGTTTTAGGATCTGCAAGTTGTAATGTTAATTTCACTACTACTTCTGGTTATTACGGTACTTATTTCAATCTAACTAAAGATCATCCAGACATGGAATACTGGGCTCCAAGCGTAACCATTAAGCCAGAAATTAGAATTGCCGAAGAAAACGATTGGTATACTTCTCAATATTACAGTTTCAGCAGAATCGATGAAAATCTAGATTTCGGCAGTGCTTTTTTTCCAATCGACGAAGGTAAACTTGGTGATCCGTTTCACTTTGCTATAAAATGGAGAGCAATAGTTGAAGTGCCACAAACTGGTGAATACAGATACGGAGTTACTTCAGATGATGACTCCTGGGTATATTTTGATGGTAACTTAGTTGCTGACTTAAAAGGAGCACATACTCCTGCTACTATTAGTGAACCAATTACTCTTACAGCTGGCTACCACGAACTAGTAATCTACTATGCTGATCGTGGTCCTCACAATGCTTTCTTTACCTTTGGTTTAAGCGATGCTTTAAAAGTATATCCATTACCAGAAGGCTGCAGTGTTAATGATGTCTTATACTACAACAATATTAACGGTAATAATTCAAATAATAACCAGAATAATAATAACGGACAAGTTTTAGGTGATTACACTAATCAACCTAATTACGAAAATAATGGCCAACCCAATTATACTCCTGCTCCAACTTATGTCTGTAATCCAGACCTAGGCTATACTAAATTTAAAGCTTTGTATAAAACTACTTATAGTCCTGATATTTGGGCCATCTTAGAAAACGGTCAAAGACATTATATTACCAGTCCAGAAAGTTTCAATGAATATCAATGTAATTGGAATGAAGTTAAAAATGTTTCAAAGTCTGTTTTAAACAGTTACCCAAATGCTAATTTAGTTAGAACTCCGACCAACCCAACTATTTATCATTTATTTCAGCGTCCTGAACTTAAATGGTTAAAAATCAATATTCCTTCACCAACTGTGTTCGTTAGCTATGACAGTAACTACTGGGGTAATGTAGTCAGAATAAATCAATTAGATATCAATTCTTATCCTGATGTTAAAATGTTTAAAGTAGCCAATAGTGCAAATGTCTATCTGATTGAAAACGGCCTAAAACGCCATATTAAATCTGAATCAGTATTTAATAAATACGGTTTTGACTGGGCTGAAGTAGTTGAAATAAATCAAATTCATGCTGATGGTTACGAAACTGGTGAAACTCTTGACTAAAAGGTAAAATTAATCTATCATAAAGCTTGTTACAAGTTACAATAAGATAAACAATCACGTCTTTAGACGGAATCAATAATTAACAGTTAACATTTGGCAGTTAACCATATAGTTCGCGTTAATAGTTAAGTGTTAGCTGTTAATTATTTTAAGGCCCCGTCGTCTAGTGGTTAGGACACCAGGTTTTCATCCTGGCAACCGGGGTTCGATTCCCCGCGGGGTCACCAAAGAATATATAACAGAAACAATAAAGTCGAGTTTCTAACCAGTTATATGTTCTCGAAATAATCCTATTCTATTCAAATGGAAGGAACAATTAAAAAATTGACTGACAAAAACTTCGGTTTTATTGCTCAAGATGGTGAAGAAAAAGATCTTTTTTTCCACGCTTCAGAACTTGACGGTGTTGAGTTCGCTGAACTTAACGAAGGCGATAAAGTAAGTTTTGAACTTAAGGATTCTCCAAAAGGTCCTGCAGCTACTCAAGTCAAAAAAATCTAACTTTTTTTCATAAAGAAGTTATAACAAAAAACCGCCCAAAGCTTTGTCAAAGGGCGGTTTTTTGTTATACTATATTTGCCTTATGAAAAAATATTTTCTAATAACAATCTCAATAGCCATATTTATAATAACTGGATGTCAAAACTCTGAGGTTTCGGATATTTCAAATAAAATGACCTTAAATCAAGCAATAGAACAAGCCACTACTACTAAAGAAGAAGGCAAAGTCCTTGCAGCAGATCTAGAAAACATTTCAGCAGAGGTACCTATTTTAATTTATCACCATATTAGAAATGCCACGGACAAAGATTCACAAAGTAATCTACAATTTATTGTCGCACCAAAAATCTTTGAAAACCAAATGAAATATTTATCAGAAAATAATTTTACTTCTATTTCTTTTAAAAATTTAGCCGATTATTTTGAAGGCAAATTTACACTCCCAAAAAAACCAATAATAATTTCTTTTGATGACGGATTAATTAATCAATATAAAAACGCTTTACCAGTTTTAAAAAAATATAACCTAACTGCTACATTCTTTATTTTTACAAATCCTCTTGGCCGAAGTCAAAACTATATAGATTGGGACCAATTAAAAGAGCTTGACAATCTTGGCATGGAAATTGGCAGCCATGGATTTTATCATTTATTTTTAAATAAAATCACCGAAACCGAGCTTGAAAAAGAGGTTGTTGAAAGTAAAAAATTAATTGAAGAAAACATCGGCCATGAAATATATGCCTTTGCCTATCCTTTTGGTGTCTACAATGAAAAGGTAACTCAAAAAATCAAAGATTCAGGATATACTACTTCTAGAGATATTATTAATGGCACCACACATACTAAAAAAGATTTATTTGAACTTAAAGGATATTTTATCACAGAAAATTTCTCTCGCTTTAAAAGTATTATTAAGTAAATTTTATGAAATGTAAAAATGCTCAAGGCGGCTGCTTCTACTTTTTAGGCTTTATTGGTACTGCTGTCTATTACATCTCAAGCGCTTCTGAATTTTTCTGGGCTGGATTTTTAGGTCTATTAAAAGCTTTGGTTTGGCCAGCCTTCTTAGTCTTTGAAGCTTTAAAATTCTTCGGCGCTTAATACTATCACTTCTAACTCAACTTAGAACCTTGCTAAAATAAATCGTCGCAAAAAGACGGTTTTATTTGAAAGAAAAAAAATATTTTTGGCGTATTAATATTATAGGGCTATAATATGCTCATGGATAAAATGGATAATTTTGATAAAAAAAATGACAAAGAAATAGTGAAATTGACCCTCAAAAATCAGGATCATTTTTTACATATAGTAAAACGTTACGAAAAAAAATTACTTAGCTTTATCTTACGTATCTCAAATGTTTCCCTAGAAGAAGCTCAGGATTTACTCCAAGAAATCTTTATTAAAACTTACCAAAACCTAAACGATTACGACCCAAGTTTAAAATTTTCTTCTTGGATATATCGTATTACTAGAAACCATGTTATTAGTAATTACCGTAAAAATAAAAATAAACAAACTTTAATGGCTTCTGAAGTTTCTGATAATTTACTCAACAACCTTGCTAGCAACTTTGACGTAACTAAACAGATAGACAATGACATTTTAAAAGAAAAAATTATATCAGCTTTAAATAAAATTGATAAAAAATATCGTGAGGTAATTATTTTAAAATATTTTGAAGAAAAAAGTTATGATGAAATTTCTGACATTATTAAAAAACCAACCGGCACAGTTGCTACTTATTTAAATAGGGGAAAGAAAAAATTTAAAGCTAATTTTGATAAATAAATATGGACGGAAATAAAATCCTAGAAAAAATTAAAAAAGAACACATCAAACCAAAACCAAGATGGGAATTTTTACTTAAAAATTATGCAATTTGGATAATTTTTACCTCTGCTGTAATTATTGGCAGCCTAGCAACTGCCGTGGTTATTTTTATGGCTACTCATTATAATTATGTTGTTACTGAAAATTTTTTGACTGAAATATTAATAAAACTCCCTTATTTTTGGTTTATAATTTTGATAGTCTTTATTTTAATAGCAATTTATAATTTAAAACACACAAAAAAAGGATATAAATATAATATATTTTTAATAATATTTTTAAGTATTATTAGTAGTTTAATTATCGGCTCTATTATTTATGCTTTTGAGGGCGGTGAACAATTAGAAGATATCTTCTATCGTAGAGTTCCATTTTATCAAAAAATTATGCAGTATCGAGGAAAAATGCTTTTACACCCAGAACAAGGAGTAATTCCCGGAGTAATAATAGAAATTAATGGCGATGATATAATAGTTCAAGATTTTCGTGGAACAGTATGGAATATTACAACTTCAACTGAGCAACTAATTATTGGCCAAAGAATACATTTAATTGGAGAAATGATAAATGAACTTGAATTTGAAATTAAAAAAATAGAGCCTTGGTTTAAGCCACATCGTCGAAAAAATCCAATAATGCAACCGAGACTGAAAGAAAATTTTCAGTAATACGTATTACTAGATGCAAAGGGAATTTTGGCCAATTCCAACTCTAATAATTAAGCTTGTAAATTATGAAACAACCTTATTATATAATTGTCGCAGCTTTAGCACTGGCAATTACTACTGGTATTGTAAGCCTCACTGCTTTTGCTGCCTCAAATAACCAAGCAAATATGTCACCTCGCCCCAATAAGGGACAACAACAAAATGAGATGCGTCAAGCAATAATCAATAATGACTACGAAGCTTGGTCACAAATGATGCAACAACGAGTAAATGATATGCGAACCAGAGCCGATTTACTAGAAGATGAAATAAACACTGAAACATTTAACCAACGTGTTCAAATACATGAATTAATCCAAGAAGGTGACATGGATGGCGCCAAAGAATTAATGGAAGAATATGGTATTGGTGGACCCGGAAAAATCAAAGGAATGAAACGAGGGCTTCATATAGGTCAAGCCCAAAATGCTCCTCCACAAAATTAAACAAATAAAAATAGAACCAACACCTCCTTTCTTAACTACCAATAGGTAGACAAAAAACTGCTTTAAGCCCTAATTATCCAGGCAAGCAGTTTTTTGTTATAATAAAAACGACTTATTAATTTAATATTTATAAAAAACCCTCTCATCTGACGAGGTTTTTTTATTTGAGGATAATAGGGCTTGACAAACTTGTTAGAAATATATAACATAATAAATAGTTAATTATTTCTAACATTTAATTACGAAAAATTATGAAAAAAGACAAATCTAAACTAATCCTAATAATAATTGGTTTAATTTCTTTTATTATTGGAACTGCACTTTGGTTATTTATGGACTGGTCTCAAACTGGCCTTGATACCGAATTAATCATTCTACCAATTCCAATGATATTCATTGTAATTACAACCATCATTGTAGTAATGATGAATTATAAAAATATCAAACGCGGACTACCAATGAAAGACGAGATGTCAAGAAAAGCTGAATTTAAAGCAGGTGCCTATGCCTTTTACCTGGGAATCTATTTACTTCTAGCTCTAGGAATGTTTGGTGATAATTATTTTGAAAGACCATCACAAGCAACCGGTGCCGGCATTTTAGGTATGGCTATAATTTTCTTTATATTCTGGATATACTTTAACAAAAAAGGTAACATTAACTAATATGAAAAAGAAAACTTTTGAACAATTCCGAATCATTATAGTCATCTTGCTTGCAATAACGGTCGGAGTATCAGTCTCCCAAGGCTACTCTGTGGTAGTACCAATTTCCATTATTGTTGCCACATTTCTAGTGTATTATTTTTGGCGTAAGGTAGATGAAGTTACAGTTGATGAACGCGACTACAAAATCGCCGGTAAAGGCGCCATTGCAACTTTAAACATTACAACTATTACCCTTGTAATAATCGGAGCAACTTTAGTTGCCTCTGGCATTAACTATCCAGAATTTTCTAAAATTGGTTATCTGTTTTTATACATTGTATGTTTTATTTTGATAATCAAAATTATTACTTTCATGTTTTACCAGAAAAAAGGGGATAAATAATTTATGGAAAATAAAATAAAAGAATTAAGAAGCCAGCTTGGCCTAACTCAAGACGAACTGGCAAAAAAAGTTAGCGTCCGTCGCGAAACTATTGTCTTTTTAGAACAGGGAAAATACAATCCCTCTCTTCAGCTTGCCTATGATGTCGCAAAAGCTCTAAAAACAAAAATTGATGATTTATTTTTTAGTTAAAAACCTTTTCTAAAACCTAATTTTATGGCATAATTTTAATAATATGATAATTCTTGGCATTGAGACATCATGCGATGAAACAGCTGCCGCTTTGGTTAAATACCAAGGGGGCAAATTTAGTATTCTTTCAAATATTGTTTCTTCACAAATTCAAATTCATAAAAAATATGGCGGAGTTGTCCCGGAAGTTGCTGCAAGAAATCATATTATTAATATTATTCCGGTAATAGATGAGGCTTTAACTAAGGCTAAAATAAAACCAAGCCAAATTAATAGAATTGCTGTTACCACTGGCCCTGGTTTAATTACCTCTCTAATTATTGGCCAAGAAACCGCTAAAACTCTGGCCTATGCCTGGAATAAGCCAATCTTTAGTATTAATCACCTTAAAGCCCATCTTTCTGCAAACTGGCTAAATAATCAACCAATCAAATATCCTGCCATTTCCCTCATTGTTTCCGGAGGGCATACTGAACTAACCCTAATTAAATCTAAAAATAAATTTATAAAAATCGGACAAACATTAGACGATGCAGCTGGTGAAGCTTTTGATAAAGTAGCCAAGCTTTTAGGCTTAGGCTACCCGGGTGGTCCAATAATTTCAAAGCTTGCTTTAGAGGGAAATCCAAAAACCTTTAAATTTCCACGTCCAATGATAAACAATAATGATTTTAATTTTAGTTTTTCTGGACTTAAAACTTCCGTTTTATATACAGTTAAAAAACTCAAAAAAATTAATAAAAAAACTAAAGCTGACCTTTCAGCTTCTTTCCAGCAGGCAGCAGTTGACGTATTAATTAAAAAAACAATCAAGGCTGCAAAAAAATACAATGCCAAAACTATTTTACTTTCAGGTGGTGTTGCTGCTAATAAAGTATTACGAGAAAATTTAAGTATTGCTTGTCAAAAAGAAAATTTAAATTTTTTAATGCCAGAAATATTTCTTTGTACTGATAACGCTACCATGATTGCTGCCGCAGCTGCATTTGAAAAACCAACTCCTTGGCACAAACTTCGCGTTGATCCAAACCTAGAAATTTAACTTTTTTATCTTGTCATTCTGAACTTGTTTCAGAATCTATCTTAATAAAATGAAAAAAATAATTACCAATTCAGAAAAGCAAACTTTCAACGTAGGGAAAAAACTTTCCAAAAGTCTTAAAGGTGGGGAAGTCTTGGCTTTAAGTGGCAACCTTGGTGCTGGTAAAACTGTTTTAATTAAAGGCATTGCCTCCGGCTTAGGAATAAAAAAACCAGTTACTAGCCCAACCTTTGTTTTAATGAAAGTATATAATGTTAAAAATTCAAAAATAAAAATTAAACAATTAGTTCATATTGATTGTTACCGAACTTCAGGAAAAGATGAAATTGAGGCCATAGGCGCCTTAGATTATTTTAATCAGCCAGACACTATTACAGTAATTGAGTGGGCTGAAAAAATTAAAAATATTTTGCCCAAAAAGACAATTAATATTAAAATAAAAATAGGCAAACTTAATAAAAGAGAAATAACTATTAAATAATTATTATGAGTTTTAGAAGTCCAAGAGAATCAGCGATGTTTAATGAAAGATTTGATCCAGAAACTAGAGCAGCTGTTCAAGAAGAAGAAAATTATCCTCTTAATGAGGATGAAGAAATTATTTTTCAAAGAACCATGAAATTTGAAGAAGATAAGCCAACAATGGATGATTTTAATATACCAGAAAAACAAAGGCAAAGAGACCAAGCCTGGTTATCCGAAAAAAAAAGACAAAAGGATGCATTTAAACCAAAACGTGGCCGTATTTTAGAATATGCTTTAACTACTCAAATTGAAAGTTCAGATTGGCTTGGTAGTAACTGTCAAACATTTGAAACCACTGAATTTGATGATCGCAAAGGAACTGATTTAGTCTTTGAATGGCAAGAACAAGAAAATGGTCACCCAATACATTTAGCCGTAGATGTAACAGTGGGGGAATCACAAGAATGCATTGCTACAAAAGAAAAAAATATTAAAGAAGATTTAGAATCTGGAAAACTAGCCTGGGTAAAATATTTCAAATCACCCCATAATCCAAATATAGAAGGTGCAATTAGGCATATTCCAAAAGTAATTATTGCCTTAAGCAGAGAAGGAACAGGTTCATTATGCAAAGATATTGTTAACAAAAGTCCTGGAGAAATGATTGATAATCCCGAACAACTATTAATTCTAGAACAAATAAAACAACAAATGATAGATCAAATTGAGTATATATTAGGTTTACTTTTAGAAGAAATTGCTTTACACGTTAATCAATTAAATAAAGAAGGAAAAGATCAGCTAATTGAATTGGTAACTCAATCATCTCAATTATCTAACCATCCAGAAACTATAAAACAAGTTATTGTAACTCTTCAAAATCAAAAAGAAATGTTACGCCAACTGAATGCTTGGAATAAAATTTCAATGCATTTTGATAATATTGGCAAACATCAGACAATTCTTGAGCTTGCTGAAAATTTAATAAAAGAAAAAAGCGACCTGCTTGAACCACAAGTGGTCAGACAAGCCGCTGACTTAAAAAAGACCAATATTGTCTTGGGAAGAGTTAAAGAACGCCAGTCTAGCTGGCATCTCCCTTATCGTCTTCAGAATCTTGCTGAAGCTGCTTAAGTATACCTTTTGAGGCTTCAGTAGCCCTATTACGACCCTCCTCACCCAGACTTTGGGTCACACGCAGATATCTTCTTTGCCCTCCTTTGGGCGGTGGTTTTTTCTCTTTTTCACTACTCAATTTCCAGTCCTCCTAGCAACAACCGCAGCCAAAAATTGTAATCTAAGTGCTAAAAAACATTACCATAAAAACGTTAAATTGTCAATAATATAAAAACCCCTAAAAACTTAGGGGATTATTTTTAAAAAATTAAATTAAATTTGATCGTCGATATCTTTAGCAACCCTAAACACTTCATCGACTGTAGTAAGGCCATCAGCAGCTTTCAAAAGACCATCCTGTACCATAGTAATCATTCCATTTTTAACAGCAATATTTCTCATATCATATTCAGATACATGGCCAGTCAAAATTAAAGTTTCGACTTCTTTATTCATAGTCATTACTTCAAAAATACCAAGTCTACCTTTATAGCCAAGCCCTTGACATTCTTCACAACCACCACCTTTATAAAATTTCAATTTTTTCAATTCTTCTTTTGGAATCTTAAAACCAGATTCTTCAGGAATCTTGTCTAAAATATTCATAATCCTCGACATGGTTTTGTTGTCTAACTCTGTTTCTTTTTTGCAATGTTCACATACCCTTCTAACCAGACGTTGCCCAATCATTGCATTAATAGCTGGCGCCAACAAAAATGGTTTTACTTGCATTGAAAGTAAACGAGGAATGGTTCCAGACGCATCATTAGTATGCAAAGTAGAAATCACTAAATGTCCTGTTAATGCTGCATTAATAGCAATCTCGGCAGTTTCTAAATCACGAATTTCACCAACCATTACAATATCAGGATCTTGACGCAAAATAGAACGAAGACCATTAGCAAAAGTATAACTCTTGCTATGATCGACCTGACTCTGATTAATACCATCAAGTTTATATTCAACTGGGTCTTCAATAGTAATTATCTTTGTACCTGGATCATTTAATTTATTTAAAACTCCATAAAGAGTTGTGGTTTTACCAGAACCAGTCGGACCGGTAGTAACAATCATGCCATTTGGCTTTTGAATTTCATTTTTTAAAGCTTCAAAAGCCTTACCTCTCAAACCTAAATCCTCAAACGAAAGCCCAACAGCCGAAGACATTAAAAGTCTCATTACAACACTTTCGCCATAAGCAGTTGGTAAAGTCGAAACACGAACATCAACCTTGTCATCAGTTAAAAAAATAGTAAACCGTCCATCTTGAGGACGATCTTCAATATTAATCTTAAGTTTAGAAACTAATTTTACTCTAGCAACAACCTGCGGCCACACTTTTGGTTCTAATTCTGCAACGTCATGTAAAATGCCATCAATCCTAAAACGAACTTTTATCCCTTTTTCTTCTGCTTCAATATGAATATCAGAAGTCCGAGCCTTAATTGCTGCCGCCATAATCAAAGTAAACATATCAGTAATAGAAACCTCTTCTAATCTTTTGTTTAAATCCTTGAAAGTGGCAATTTCCTTTTCGTATTTTTTAATATCTTCTTCTGTAATTTCAACTCCACTGACAAATTTTCTAATCTTAGGTATAACCTGATAAAGCTTAAAAGCCGAATCAAAACTGTGTTGTGAAATTAAATAAATTTTAACGTCTACTTTATTCTCCTTTTCAATTTTTTTAGCAATAGCTAATAATTTTTTATCTCGAGGATTAACTGCACCAATTCTAACATCGTTAGAACCACGAAAAAAACAAATTGCTTTAAACTCTTGAGCCTGGCTCTCAGAAAAAACACTTAAGGTCTCTGGACTAATTGGGAAACCTTTTAAATCAATGTATTGAAACCCGTCCATTTTTGCTTTAACTTGAGCTTCTTTTTCCTTTTCTTTAATACCAATACTTTTCATTTTAGATTCGAACTTCTCAGAAACTTCATCACTACTAACCTTGGGTACTTTATTCGATTTCAATTGATCAATTAAATTGTTTAGTGACTGATCCATAATGATATAATTCTTCTTTATTATAGCTTTTTTTTAAATTACTCACAAGAAAAACACCCCTTTTGAGGGGTGTTTTAATAAAAATGTAATTTTAAATTAAAATTTTAATTTATCAAATATTCTTCTAGTGAAACTTGTCATCTTAATCTTAGAATCAGACAATATTTCAAAAACAATTGCCCAAGAGGCCCAATAAAAAACAGTTAAAATAATTTGTAAGATAAAGAAAAATGAAATCGTTAAAATAAAAATCAAAAACACACCGAACTTAAAGCCAGAAAAAACAACTAAAAAATTAAGTATAACTGTAGAAAAAAACCAAGATGCAAATGAACCTATAAAAAAATAAATTAAAAAAATAGAAAATGCTACCTCAATAGTTATAATCCAATTCTTCTTAAAAATTTCCCAACTATTTTTAATGGCCTCGAAAATGTTTCTATCTTTTAAAACAACCGTACATAAAGCATATTTAATTACAAAATAAATAATTAAAATAGCTGTAAGACTAATAAATAATGATAACAATGCTATAATCTCCGACCCTGGAAAATCAAAAAGTAAAAAAAAGTCAGGTATATAAAATAACACCCAAATGGCAAGCTGTAAAAAAACACTTAAACCTAAGATTGGCCAGAATCTATCTATTCCAAGTTTAAATCCTTCCTTAAAACTAACTGATTTATTTTTACTAATAGCAATAGATTGACTAATTAAAGCTGATTGAGAGATAATACCAATCCAAATCATAAATACTGACAAACCTAAAAATATCAAAATAGCTAAAATAAATAAAAATAAAAATAAAGGATTAGAAGTTAATGATAAAAACAATCCACTAACTCCCTCCTTAGTAAAAAGTCCGCCCTCGGCCAATCCTTGCCAAAAATAATAAACCATTCCCTGACCGCTTAAAGTGTAATTATCAAACAAATAAAAATTAGCAACGCTACTACCAACCAAGGCAGTAAAAAATGCAAAAAACCATAAAAATGGATTATAAATTGCTACTTTAAATGCCTGTTCAAAAATTTTACGATAATTATACATATAATTTTATTTATTTTTCTTCTTTAGAAATTTGTTTTTTGTTTTCATTAAAAATAGCATCGAACTCTTCTTTTTCTAAAGTTTCTTTCTTTAATAATAGTTCTACAATTTCTTCTAGTTTATCCTTATCTTTTTTAATTATATCAGTAGCCTTATTTAAGGCATCATTAATAAACTTAATAATTTCTTCATCAATTTGTTCAGCTATCTTCTCACTATAATCTCGCTGTTCAGTAATCTCACGTCCTAAAAATATTAATTCCTCACGCTTACCAAAAGTCCTTGGACCCAACACTTCACTCATACCATAACGCATAATTAACTGCTTAGCTAAATTAGTTGCTTCTTTTAGGTCATTAGAAGCACCAGTGGTAACATCCTTAAATATTTCTTTTTCAGTAGCATAACCACCAAGAAAAACTGCGATTTCAGACAAAAATTCTGATCTAGTCTGAAGATATTTATCTTTTATTGGCATTTTTAAGGTATAGCCACCAGCTCTACCTCGAGAAATTATTGAAACTTTCTGAACTGGATCAACACCTGGCAATTGATTAGCTACTAAAGCATGGCCTGCTTCATGATAAGCTGTAACTTTTTTTTCTTCATCAGATAAAACATGGCTCTTTCTTTCAGGACCTAAAATTACTTTTTCAATACTTTCTAAAATATCTTCCATTTCAACTTTTTTCTTATTATTTCTAGCCGCTGAAATGGCTGCCTCGTTTAATAAATTATTCAAATCCGCACCTGTAAATCCAGGAGTCCTTTCGGCAATTCGTCTCAAATTAACATCTTTGTCTAAAGGCTTTTTTCGGGCATGAACTTTCAAAATTGCTTCTCTATCATTTATATTAGGCGCATCTAAAATTACTCTTCTATCAAACCTTCCTGGTCTAAGCAATGCTTGATCTAAAATATCAGGCCTATTAGTTGCAGCCATTACAATAATATTAGTTGTGATATCAAAACCATCCATTTCAACTAATATCTGATTTAAAGTTTGTTCTCTTTCATCATTTGAACCACCAAGTCCAGCACCTCGTTGTCGACCAACGGCATCAAGCTCATCAATAAAAACAATACAAGGAGAATTTCGTTTAGCTTTTTTAAATAAATCACGAACCCTAGAAGCACCAACTCCAACAAACATCTCTACAAATTCACTTCCAGAAATGTTAAAAAATGGAACATTAGCTTCACCAGCTACTGCTCTAGCCATTAAAGTCTTACCAGTTCCTGGAGGCCCAACCAATAAAACACCTTTTGGAATTCTAGCTCCCAAATTAATAAATTTTTTAGGATTTTTCAAAAAATCAATTACCTCAACTAATTCCTCTTTAGCTTCTTTAGCACCAGCTACATCTTTAAAAGTAATTTTGTTCTTTTTATCTTGGGGAGCAACTTCTCGAGCCTTGCTTTGCCCAAACATCATTGCCTTACTGTTTGCTCCCTGAACCTGTCGCATCATTAAATAGATAAAACCAATTACCAACAAGAATGGCAGCAAAAAGGGCAAAAGGGTAGCAAGCCAAAATTCTAAACTTGAATCTTGCTTAACCTCAATTTGTATCTCACCTAATTTTTCTTTATCAACATTATAATTATTTAAAAGTTCACCCAAAGATTCATTTGACTCTTTCTGAACTTCAGCCAAAGTACCGTCTTTTAAAGTAAATTCTACTCGATTATCAATAACCGCTATTTCAGATACTTGACCTTGATTTATTTTTTCAACTAATGAAGTAATACTCAATTTAGACCTTTCGGCATCAGGATCAACATAAACGCTAAACAAACTAACAATTACCACAAAAATTAAAAAGATAAATAAAAAGTTTTTAGCAAGATTTTTCATATTTTAGATTATTTTTTTAGATGTAAAAACGGAGTAAACTAGCTTCAGTATACCCCGTTTTTACTTTATTATCAAGATTATTTTTTGGCCTTTACTTCCTTGTCTTTTTCAACTTTCTCTTCCTTTTTATCTTTTTCATTATCATCTTTTGCCTCCTTGTCATCAGCTGGCTTCTCTTCCTTTTTATCTTCAAGCTTGCTTTCTTTTTTAGAATCTGGCTTTGAATCCTTTAAACTTAAACCTAAACGATGGTTTTCTGGTTCAATAGAAAGAATCTTAAATTCTAATTCATCGCCAATCTTTGCAACTTCATTTGGATCATTAATTGGTTTATTTGAAAGCTCAGAAATATGAGCTAAACCATGAATATCATTATCCAACTCAACAAACAAACCAAAAGGGTTAATCTTTAAAACTTTACCCTTTACTTTATCACCAATTTTATATTTTTTACTGACATTACTCCAAGGATCCTCTTTCAACTTTTTAATTGAAAGAAAAATCTTAGAACCTTCAACATTAATAATTTCAGCTTTAACTTTATCACCAACTTTTACAAGATCGTTAGGATCATCAATTCTCTGCCAGGCAAGTTCTGAAATATGAATTAAACCTTCAAGGTTATCTTCACCAAATTCTACAAAAACGCCAAAATCAGTTACTGCTGTTACTTTACCCTCAACTTTATCACCAACTTTATAGCTAGCAATGACATCCTTTTGTTTTTCTTCCCAAGCAGCTTTTTCTGAAACAATCAATTTATCTTCAGCTTCATTAGCGTCAATGATTTTAACTTCAAAACCTTTGCCAATATAGCTTTTTAGTCGATCTAAAATTCTATTTTTATCACCGCCTGGAACTCGAGGATAATGTTCTGGCATTAATTGAGAAACTGGCAAAAATCCTGAGATCTTACCAACTTTAATCATTAAGCCTCCTTTATTAGCATCAGTAATAACAGCTTTAACGATTTCTCCTTCTGATTTCAAGTTATTAAGATTATCCCAGGCCTTTTGGTGGCCAGCAAAACGAAACGACAATTCCATTTCGCCATTCTCGTTTTCCAATTCAATTACAGTTGCTTCAACTTCATCACCAACCTTAATATCAGAATATTCATTGGATTCATCATAAAATTCACGTCCACGAACAATACCAGTGGTTAAACCGTCTATATCTAAACGGATTTCTGAACGAGAAATGTCAATAACATGGCCTTTTACTATTTCGCCAATTTTTGGAATCTTAACAAAATCCCCCTCAGCCAAAATCTTTTTTAGTTGAGAGGTAGTAGATTCTTGTTCGTCAGTTTTTACTTCTTCAGTCATAAATTTTTACTTAACCTATCCCAAATATTAAGACAAGCCCCTGTTTTACAAACAAGGTATTAATTAAAATTACTTTTTAAAAGCATAAATTATGCTACCACAAAACTAAAAAATAATCAATAGCAGTTTAATATAAAACAATTTTATGATAAAATTAAGTAAAATAAGTAAATTTATGACTACTTCAAGTAAAATTTCTAAAAATAGCTTCAAAAAAATGATTTCTGGCAATAAAGGCTATTTGCCTAGTAAAATCAGTAAAGAATTAAAATCAGCTGGAATGAGCGGTCTTTTAAATAAGAATGAAATCAATAAAGACCAGGCTATAAAGGCTGTTAGACACCTTCAAAAAAAAGGTCAAGTTTCAAAATATAAAAATGCTAGTCAAATGTGGCATGATTCTGCTACAGAACAATATGAACTTGATGAAATGGCTATTCAAGAAGAAAAACAAAGAAATATAAGAATTGGCATAGCAATGGATACTGCCGAAGATGCAAGATTAATTGAACGAGGAATTAATCCTTATGACCCCAAAAGTGTTATGGGAAAATCAATGGCTCAAGAAATTGCTGAAGAACAGGAACAAAGAGCTAAACGCTCGGCCAAAGACCTACAAAAAAAGAAATCTCATGACAACAAAAAGAAACCCGGCATATCAAAACCTCAAATGGTTGATTTTTCAAAAATATCCGACATGGATATTGGTTAAAATAACACTATAAAAACGGCTAAAATAAGCTAAAAAAAATAAACGAAAAAACTTGGCAAATTAAGTAATATTTGCTAAAATAAAAGTGACAAAAAGCGTCATTTTTTTAATTAAATCAACTAAAATTTTTATGATTATTAATTGGTTTGGACAGTCTTGCTTTAAAATTCAAGGTGAAAAAGCAACTTTAGTTACTGATCCCTTTGACAAAACTTATGGTCTTAAAATGCCTCGTCTGGCAGCTGATATTATTACTTCAAGTCACGACCACAACGACCACAATAATACTAAATCAGTAAAAGGAATTGATGAAAAAGAACCGTTTATTATCAATAGCCCAGGTGAATACGAAGTTAAAAATACTTTTATTTATGGCATCCCATCCTTCCATGATGATAAACAAGGAAAAGAACGTGGTTCTAATATTATTTACCGAATTGAAATGGATGGTATTTCTCTAGCTCACTTAGGTGATCTAGGTCACAACTTAATTAATGGTCAAATAGAAAAATTGGAAGGCATAGACATTTTAATGATTCCAGTCGGAGGTACATATACTATTAACGCCAAACAAGCAACTGAAATCATATCACAACTAGAACCCCGGATTGTTATTCCAATGCATTATAATCTACCAGGTCTTAAATTAAAAAATAAAATCGAAGGCATTGATGCTTTTTGCAAAGAATTTGGTGCTTGTCCTAAAGAAGAAATTAATAAATTTAAGATAACTAAAAAAGATTTACCTCAAGACGACCTTAAGGTAGTTATATTGCAGCCTTAATTATGGGTAATAAGCAAAAATCAAAAAAAAAATTTAATATTGAAGATATTCCCGAAGCCCAACGCCTTAAAATTTTTAAAATAATTATAATAACATTAACAACTATAATTTTTAGTGCTTGGCTAATCATTACAATAATTAATCTTTCTACTTCCGAATTTAAGAATAAAGACAATGATTGGGAAATAATTAAAAAAGAAATTTCAAACCTAACAAATACTTCTGTAAAAAAATTCGAACAAGATAAAAATTATATAAAAAATAAATGGGAAAAACTTCAGGCTGATATTGAAACAATTCAAACAGCAACTACTAGCAATAATACAGAATCCGACTCTCAAGTTAGCCAAGAAGAATTGGAAATAATTAAAGAAAAACTTTTAGAAATTCAAAATCAAGATCAATAAATAATATGGCCAAAAAACCGAAAAACACCAAGAAACCGGCAAATAAAAAACCTGCCAACAAAAAATTAAATCAATCAAAAAAACAATCAAAACCTAAAAAGGTTGAAGAAAAACCAGAAAAAACCCCTAAACCAAAGCAAGAAATATTTTCTAATGAACCCGGGGTTGGTAAGCTAGTCAACCGACCAATTGTTGCTGAAATGCAGGAATCATACTTAGATTACGCCATGTCAGTTATTGTTTCCCGTGCCTTACCTGATGTTCGTGACGGAATGAAACCAGTTCATCGTCGAATTCTTTATGCAATGTGGAGTATTGGTTTAAGACCTAGTGCTAAATTTAGAAAATCAGCAACCGTAGTTGGTGAAGTTTTAGGTAAATACCATCCTCACGGTGACCAAGCCGTCTATGATTCTTTAGTTAGAATGGCTCAATATTTTTCTCTACGCTACCCATTAGTAAAAGGCCAAGGTAACTTCGGTTCTATGGATGGCGACGGTGCTGCTGCCATGCGTTACACAGAATCAAAGCTTGCTAGTATTTCAGAAGAACTTTTAACTGATATCGAAAAAGATACTGTTAACTTCATGCCAAACTATGACGGTGCCCACAAAGAACCAACTGTTTTACCGGCAAAACTTCCCAACCTGTTAATCAATGGCACCATGGGTATTGCTGTTGGTATGGCAACCAGCATTGCCCCTCATAATATTACTGAAATAATTGATGGTACTATCCACTTAATTGATAATCCCGAGGCAACAGTTGACGATTTAATAAAATTCGTTAAAGGTCCAGACTTTCCAACTGGCGGAATCATCTATGATGCTAAAGAAATTAAGCAAATGTATGCTACCGGTAAAGGTGGGGTAGTAATTAGAGCTAAAACTGAAATAGTCGAAGATAAAGCCAATACCTTTAAAATTATCGTATCCGAAGTTCCTTACCAAGTAAACAAAGCTTCGGTTTTAGAAAAAATAGCAGACTTAATTAAAAATAAAAAACTAGATGGCATTAAAGATCTACGCGATGAATCATCCAAAGAGGGAGTAAGAATCGTAATCGATCTTAAAAAAGATTCATACCCTAAAAAAGTCTTAAATAGTTTATTTAAATTAACTGATCTTCAAACTACTTTTCATTCAAACATGTTAGCGTTAATCGATGGCATTCAGCCTAGAGTTTTAACCCTAAAAATGATTTTGGAAGAATATATTAAACACCGACAAGTCGTAATTCGCAGAAGAACAGAATACGACCTAGCCAAAGCTAAAGACAGAGCTCATATCTTAGAAGGTTTAAAAATGGCTCTAGCAAAAATTGACGCTATTATTAAAACTATTAAAGCATCAAAAGATAAAGAAATCGCTAAAGTCAATTTGATTAAAAAGTTTAAACTTTCCGATCGTCAGGCAGTTGCAATTCTTGAAATGAAACTTCAACAGTTAGCAAATCTTGAAAGGCTAAAAATTGAGCAAGAATTAAAAGAAAAACTCACTTTAATTAAAGAACTAGAATCAATACTTAAATCAGCTAAAAAAATACTAAGTATTATTAAAAAAGAATTAATTGATTTAAGGGATAAATATGGAGACGAACGTAAAACAGAATTAATTGCCCATAGTGTTAAAAACTTTTCAGCAGAAGATTTAATTCCAGATGAAGACACTATTGTCACGGTAACAAAAGACGGCTACATTAAACGTCTGCCGCCAGAAACATTCAGAACTCAAAGTCGAGGCGGTAAAGGTGTTTCAGGATTAACTACCAAAGAAGAAGATATAGTTGAACATTTATTTTTAACCACTACTCATTCTGATATTTTATTCTTTACCACTAAAGGCCGAGTTTTTCAGCTTAAAGCTTATGATATTCCCAAAGGTTCAAGAACTTCAAAAGGCCAGGCAATTGTTAATTTCCTACAGCTCGCCCCAGAAGAAAAAGTTTCAGCTGCTCTACCATTAAATGAACTACGTGACTATAAATTTTTGGTTATGGCTACCAAGAAAGGAAATATTAAAAAAGTAAATATTTCAGATTTTGACAATATCCGTAAATCAGGCCTAATTGCCATTAGATTAAAAAAAGAAGACGAACTTGAATGGGTTAAACCTTCAACCGGAAAAGATGAAATTATCTTAGTTAGCGGCGGTGGTCAAGCAATTAAATTCAAAGAAAGCCAAGTCCGCCAAATGGGTCGAAGCGCTTCAGGGGTCAGAGGAATACGCCTAAGACCAAAAGATCAAGTAGTTGGCATGGACGTTATTGATCCCTCACTTTCAAAAATCGGCCAACTATTAACTATTATGTCAAACGGTTATGGTAAACGAAGTGCTATCACTAATTACAAAACTCAAGGCCGTGGCGGTAGTGGCATTAAAACCGCAAAAATCACTCCAAAGACTGGTGATATTGTAATTGCTACTATTGTTAACTCAAAAGCAGTTGACGGTGATATTATTATTATTTCAAACAAGGGACAGGTAATCAGATTACCGCTTAAATCAGTTAATGTACTAGGCCGGGCCACTCAAGGGGTAAGATTAATGAAATTTAGAGCCACTAACGATAAAGTAGCTTCTGCTACATTTGTCGAAATTGATTAAAACTAATTTTTAACGTAAAATATAAATACTATGTCTGTACCGAAAAAGAAAAAAACTAGTTCAAAAACTAAAAAAGGCAGAAGCCACGATGCTTTAGCTAAAAAGAAACTAGTTAAGTGTCCTAAATGTGGGACAGCAATTATGCCTCATCAAGCATGTCCATCTTGTGGCAGCTACAAAGGTAAAGTTATTGTTAAACCTAAAATCAAAAAGAAAAAAGAAACTAAATAAAAATTACTATGTCTAATCGCCACTTAGCGCGAACAATTGCCTTACAAACTTTATATCAATGGGACTTTAATAATAAAAGCCTAGAGGGGCTAGATTCAGTTGTTAAAAAAAATACTCAAGAATTCGCCCCTCAATTTGATGATAAGGGTTTTATTAAAAATCTGGTTAAAGGAGTAATTAATAATCAAGAAGAAATTGATCAACTAATTACTAAATATGCTCCTGAATGGCCAATTGAACAAATCACAATGGTTGATAGAAATGTTCTAAGGATTGGCATTCAAGAAATGAAATATGACCCTGATATTCCTGAAAAAGTAGCTATAAATGAAGCAATTGAACTAGCTAAGACTTTTGGCGGAGAGTCATCTGGTAAATTTGTTAATGGTGTTTTAGGAACTATTTACAAAGAAATGACACCTAAAGAAAAAAAAGATAAACCAAAAGAAAAAGAATCTACTAAAAAATAACAGGTGGTGGAAAATTGGTATACTAAATTTAGCATCTCAATTTTCCAAACATCTCTTTCAAACAAACAATGAAAGACTTTTCACAGCTCGAAAAAAAAATAAAAGTTAAATTCAAGAATCCAGATCTCTTGAAACAGGCTTTTGTTCATAGATCTTATATAAATGAAAACCCTAATTTTAATCTAGCTCACAATGAACGGCTAGAATTTTTAGGTGATGCAGTTTTGGAATTAGTTGTCACAGAACATCTATATAAAAATTATCCAAACCCAGAAGGCGAACTTACCAACTGGCGCGCTAGTCTTGTTAATAGTCAAATGCTTGCAAAACTAGCTCAAAAACTTCAAATGGAAAAATATCTCTACTTAAGTAAAGGTGAGTCACGAGATAAAAACAGTAAGGCTAGAAACTATATTTTAGCCAATGCTGTTGAAGCATTAATTGGTGCAATTTACCTAGATCAAGGTTATAAAAAATCAAAAGATTTTATTATTGAAGTTTTTATTCCTGAATTACCTTATATTCTTTCTCATCAATTATATCTTGATCCTAAAAGTAAATTCCAAGAAATGGCTCAGGAAAAACTTGGTATAACTCCAAACTACAAAGTTTTAAAAGAATCAGGACCTGATCATAATAAAAAATTCCAAGTTGGCGTTTATCTAGCTAAAGAACAAATTGCTAATAGCATAGGTTCAAGTAAACAAGAAGCTCAGGTAAAAGCAGCAGCAAAAGCACTGGAAAAGAAAAAATGGGATAACCATAAATAATTACTTAAATAAACAATATGAAAATAGACGATTTATTTAAAATTGCCGTTGAAAAAGAAGCTTCTGACCTTCATTTAATTGTTGGCATGCCTCCAGTTTTAAGAATTGACGGCGTCTTAAACCCAATAAAAAACCAGGGTAAAATTAGCAACAAGGCCGCACAAGAATTGATTTTTCCAATATTAACAGAAAAACAAAAGACAACTTTTGAAAATGAAAAAGAACTTGATCTTTCTTATGAAATTGCCTCCGGCCATCGCTTCAGGGTTAATCTACATTGGGAAAAAAATAATGTCGGAATGGTAGCTAGGGTAATTTCTTCTAAAATCCCTAGTATGGAAGATATTGTAATGCCAGAAATAGCATATAAGCTACTAGAAATGAAACAAGGCCTTATTTTAGTTACCGGACCTACAGGCTGTGGTAAATCAACTACTTTAGCCGCTATGATTAACTATATAAACAAAAATCGTTCAGCTAATATTATCACTTTGGAAGATCCTATTGAATTCTTATTTAAACCAAATAAAAGTATTATTAAGCAAAGACAACTACTAACTGATATGAACAGCTTTCAAAGTGCTTTAATTCATGTGTTACGTCAAGATCCAAATGTTATTATGGTAGGTGAGATGAGAAATCTAGAGACTATTGCTGCAACAATTACCTTAGCTGAAACCGGCCATTTAGTTCTAGCTACCTTGCATACTCATAACGCCGCTCAAACAATTGATCGTATTATTGATATTTTTCCTTCCCACCAACAACAGCAGGTTAGGCTTCAAGTTTCAATGACCTTAAATGCAGTTTTGTCTCAACAATTAATCCCTAAAAAAGGTGGCGGCCGCGTAGCTACTAGAGAAATAATGTTAAATATCCCAGCTATTTCAAATCTAATCCGTGAAAATAAAATTGCTCAGATTAAAACGGTTATTCAAACTAGTGCTGAAGAAGGAATGATTACCATGGATCAAGATCTTATCAATCTCTACAATGATGGTCAAATAGAAAAAGAAACAGCTCAAGGGCATATGATGAATCCAGAATTACTTAACTAAAATATTTTAAAAATCAATCTCTCTAGGGGTTGATTTTTTTATCAAATTATGATAGTCTATTGAAGTTATTATATATTACGCGTCCGTAGCTCAATGGATAGAGCACTTGGCTTCGGACCAAGGGGTTGTAGGTTCGACTCCTACCGGACGCGCCAGGGCGCATAGCTCAGTGGTAGAGCAGTTGCCTCTTAAGCAAACGGTCGGGGGTTCGAATCCCTCTGCGCCCACTTTAAAAAGTCACCTCGTAGTTGAGGTGGTTTTTTGATATAATAAAAACAATGGAAAATAAAATAAAAATTTATATCACAGATAAATTGTATGGTTTTTGTAAAACTTTTTTAAGGGTTGGATTTTTTTTAACTATCAGAAGAATACGTCGAAATAGTGTGTGGCTTTCCATATTAGTTACCTTTATAATGTTTGTCACATTTATTAACCTAGTATTAGTCAATGGCATATTAGTTGGTTTAATTGAAGGCTCAAAAAAAGATAACAAAGAACAGTATACATCTGATGTTTTTATTAATAGTTTAGAAAACGAAACTTATATTAAAAATTCTAATAATATTATAAAAAATCTTTCTTCTTACGACGAAATAATATCTTACACGCCAAGAGTTGTTACCAGCGGTTTAATTGAAGCTAATTATAAAAATAGGACAAATTTAACAGACAAAGCAAATGAATTAGTAACAACAATTGCTGGCATTGAGCCAGAACTAGAAGACAAAACAACTAATCTTTCTAAACACGTTATAGAGGGTGAATATTTACAAAATGGAGAAAATAACGAAATCTTGATTGGTAGTAATTTATTAGACCGTTATTCTAGAGGAGTTTCAGGAGACACTCTTTTAATAAACGTTTACCCAGGAGACACTCTTAGAATTTTAATTAATGAAAAATACCATGAAGTTATTGTGAAAGGGATTGTTAAGAGTAAAGTTTCCAGTGTTGGTAATAGAATATTTATGAATAAAAAATTATTAAGAAAAATAATTGGCACACCAAACTTAAATTACCAAGAAATTGCTATAAAATTAAAAACTGAAAGCGATTCGAATCAAATTAAAAAATTAATAGCTAAAGATTTCAAAAAAGATGCTGACACTAAGACTAGCGATGAAGCCCTGGGTAGTTTTTTTCAAGATATAAAAATAACCTTTCAACTTTTAAGCAATCTAATAGGTGGTATAGCACTATTTGTTGCTTGCATTACTATTTATATAATAATCTTTATCAACGCAATCACTAGAAGAAAATATATTGGTATCTTAAAAGGAATCGGAATTTGTGATTTAACTATTACTATTTCCTATATACTACAAGCTTTAATATATGCCATTATCGGAAGCATTGCTGGATTATTATTAACCTATTTTATTATCAAACCTTATATCGATCAAAATCCAATTGATTTTCCTTTTAGCGACGGAATATTATCTGTTCCAATCAGTATGACATTACTTAGATTTTTAATATTAATTATTTTAACTGCCATTGCTGGATATATTCCATCAAAAATCATCGTTAAAAAAAATACCCTTGATTCAATATTAGGCAGAAATTAATATGATAGAAACAAAAAATTTAATAAAAAACTACTATCTTGGCCAAGTAGAGGTCAAGGTTATAAAAGGAATAAATATTAAAATAAACAATGGAGAATTTGTTGCTATTACTGGAATTTCTGGGGCTGGAAAAAGCACCTTACTTTACCAACTAAGCTTACTTGATTCTCCAACATCAGGAAAAATATTTATTGACGGCCAAGATGTTTCAGAATTTGGTGAAACAAAAAAAACAAATTTTCGTCTTAATAATTTAGGTTTTGTTTTCCAAGAATCTGCTCTAATTCCAGAATTAACTGCAGAAGAAAATGTTTTTTTACCCATGCTAATGAAAGGTTATAAAATAAAAAAATGTCGTGATCTGGCAAAAGAATCTTTAGAAAAATTAAACATGGGGGATAAACTTAAAAATCTACCATCTCAACTTTCTGGAGGCCAGCAACAAAGAGTGGCAATAGCCCGTGGAATTATTAATAAACCTAAAGTGCTTTTTGCTGATGAACCCACAGCTAATTTAGATAGTAAGACATCTCAAACAGTACTTGATGCTTTTAAACAATTAAATAACGAGGGACAAACAATTGTGATGGTAACCCATGAAAAAATATATGCCAATGAAGCCGATAGAGTTATAGAAATTTTAGACGGTAAAATACTAAAAGATAAAAAAATAAATAAAAATTATAGAATTAAAAAATAATAAAAAAATATGACTGAAAAAAATCATTTTACTTCAGAGCAAGCCAAAAATATTGGAGAACAACTTGGCATTACCTGGGACGAATTCGATATAGAACAGTTTAGAAGAGGTATGGACGTAGAGTTAGAACATGGCACAGAAGACAGTAATACTAACGTTAGCAATGACGATCCTCTAATAACAGGCAAAATCGCCCTAGCTCACTTAAACGAATTTCCAGATTACTACACTAGACTCGATAAAATGGAGCAAGAAGCTGAAGCCTACCATGAAGGCAAAAGTAGCTAATAAACGCCTAAAAAACTGCCTAGCAACTAAGGCAGTTTTTTGATATACTAAATTAATAACATCTAAATAATATGGATTCAGATAAAGTTAAAAAAATAGTTAAAGACGGTTATAGCCAAATTGCTAACACTAATCAAGGCTGTTGCTGTTCAAAAAATAAAATTTCTCAAGAAATAGGTTATTCCCTTGACGATATAAATAGTGTCCCAGAAGCTAATATGGGTCTAGGTTGTGGTAATCCAACCGCTATTAGTAAAATAAAATCCGGAGATATTGTTTTAGATCTTGGAAGCGGCGGCGGATTTGATTCTTTTTTAGCAGCTAAAAAAGTCGGGGATTCAGGATTAGTAATTGGAGTTGATATGACCCAGGAAATGATAGATAAGGCTAATGAAAATGCTTCTCGCTATGGCTATAAAAATGTAGAATTTAAACTTGGAGACATTGAAAACTTACCAATAAAAGACAATTCAATTGATATTATTATTAGTAATTGTGTAATAAATCTAGCCCCCGATAAATTAAAAGTTTTTAAAGAAGCCTACAGAGTTTTAAAACCAGAAGGAAAAATGTATGTATCAGATATAGTTTTACTAAAAGAATTATCAACTGATAAAAAAAAGGATAAAAAACTATTAACTGGCTGCGTTGCTGGTGCTCTGCTAAAAAATGACTACCTAGAAATTACCAAACAAGCTATATTTAATACTAATATTTTAAAAGAAAATAAAAATATTAGTAAACAACAATATCAAGGGATAGCACTAGAAAGTCTAACTCTTGAATTAAGCAAATAACTCAATTAATCAATAATTTCCTGATATAATATATAAATGAAAATAATAGAAGTAAAAAATTTAACTAAATCGTTTAAAGATTTGAAGGCTGTAGACAATATCTCCTTTAGTATAGATAAAGGAGATATCTTTGCTTTTCTGGGACCTAATGGTGCTGGCAAAAGTACAACAATAAAAATGATGACAACCCTTTTAAAGCCTAGTAGCGGAGATATAAAAATAGATGGCCATGATATTTTTCATGAAAAAGACAAGGTAAGAAAATCTTTTGGCATCGTTTTTCAAGATGCTAGTTTAGATAGTGAACTTACTGCATATGAAAATATGTATTTTCACGCTGTGCTTTATGGAGTAGAAAAAAAATTAATTAAAGAAAAGATTAAAAACTTACTTGAAATGGTTGAACTTTGGGATAGAAAAAATGATTTAGTAAAAAAATTCTCCGGCGGAATGAAGCGTCGTTTAGAAATCGCTAGGGGATTACTTCATCACCCCAAAATACTTTTTCTTGATGAACCTACCCTAGGATTAGACCCTCAAACCAGAAATCATATCTGGTTATACATTAAAAAACTAAATGAAAAACAAAAAATAACTATATTTCTTACTACTCACTACATGGAAGAGGCTGAAAAGATGGCCAATAAAATTGCAATTATTGATAAAGGTAAAATAATTACCATAGGTGATGCGGAAAAAATTAAACAAGATACCAATACAAAAACTTTAGAAGAATCGTTTCTAAAACTAACCGGAAAAACAATAAGAGCTGAAAAAGCTGAAAAAATGATGCCCCATTTTGTAAAAAATAAAAGATAATAATTATGCTAAGAACAATATACATATTATGGCTTAGGCAACTTAAACGCTATATTCGCTCAAAAGCCAGACTAATTGGATCACTCGGTCAACCAATATTATTTTTAGTTGCCTTAGGTTTTGGTTTTGGTCCAATATACGCAAAAGCTGGGGAAGGAAATTATATCCAATTTTTAGCTCCTGGAATAATCGCTATGAGCGTACTTTTTACCGCAATGTTTAATGGTATAGAAATTATCTGGGACAGACAATTTGGTTTTTTAAAAGAAACCTTAGTAGCACCAGTATCCAGATTTAATATAATGCTTGGACGAACGCTTGGTGGCGCAACTGTTGCAATTATTCAAGGATTAATAGTATTTATCATTTCCCACTTAGTTGGATTTAGAGTAAGCAATTGGGAAACATTACCTATTGGTATTTTATTTATGTTTTTGATCGCTCTAATTTTTACAGCCCTAGGAACAGCAATAGCATCAATGCTTGAAGACATGCATGGATTTCAACTTATAATGAGTTTTGTAGTTATGCCAACTTTTTTCTTATCTGGATCACTCTTTCCACTAAAAGACCTTCCAAAGGCTATATTAATAATAGCCCAATTTAATCCACTAACTTATGGGGTAGATGGAATGCGCCAAGCCTTAACTAATATGGGCCACTATACATATCTACAAAATTTATCTGTCTCAGTAGTTGTTGCATTTATTGTTTTAATAATTGGATCTTATTTATTTTCTAAAATTGAAATATAAATAAGCATAATTAAAAAACCGCCTTATATTTAAGGTGATTTTTTACATTTAACCTTTAATGCTACAATAAATATATGCTTATCATAAAATATCTAATTGGTGGATTTATATCTAAAATTCTAGCTAGTTTTGATGATGCGGTTACTAGAATTCCAATTATCGCCCAACTCACAAAAACTCTTAAAGGAAGAATTGCATTTGCATTAGGTAATTTTTTTGCAGTAACAGTAGCAATTTTTTTGGCTTGGTTTTTTTCTTCAATAGTTAAAAATTTTCCTTATGCTAATTTAATTACTAGTATATTAATATTACTATTAGCTATAGCTGTTTATTTTGATTTATTTGAGAAAAAAAATAATAAAAAAATAAAAAAAGAAAAGCATGAAATTAAAAAGAAGATATCTTCTGCAAAGTTTCTACGTCTAACTTTTTTAGGATTTGTAATTTCCTTGGTCACTTTGCTTGATGACTTTATAGTTTTATCGCCTCTTTTCTTAGGAAATTTAAAAAGTGATATTTTTGCATTAATAGGTATATACACGGCGACTTTATTACAATTGATAATAATGATCTATTTAGCTAAAAAGATTTCTAAATTAAAATATGTAAAAGAGGTTGCAGTAATAGGATTAATAATTTTAGCAATTTTAGTATACTTAGAAATTTTTTAATTTAAGTTACTTTATTTAAAAACCCTAATTCAAATTATAATAATTAATATGACAAATGACAAAGAAATTCAAAAAACCTTCCAAATAGGCGGAGACGATCAGGGCATACTATATTTGGAATTTTTAGGTAATGTAGAAAATGTAGAAGATAATATAAGGCAAGCTGAATTGATCGAACAACACATAAAAAAAATATTTAGAGATAACCCTGAAAGAAAATTCAATTGTTTAGTTGATTTAACTCCTGTTTCTAAAAATACTCACTACCCATCTCCAAAAGCTAGACAAATTTACGCTCGAATGATTGATAGTAAAGAATTTAAAAAAGTCTCTATTGTTGTGCCTAATTCTTTATCTAGAGCTGTGATGAATTTTATTGTTAAAACCACGAAAAAACAAGTTAGGACTAAACTTTTTAAAAATAGAAAAGAGGCTCTTGATTGGATAAACCAATAAAATAAAAACAAAAAACCCGTCTTTACTGACAGGTTTTTTATTTTTATTTAAATAATTTTATTCTTTTTCGGAATTTTCTTCAGATTGTGCCTCTTCAGGTTGGGCTGAGCCACCACCTTTTAAGGCTTCTTTTAGATTCTTACCAGCTTTAAATTTAGGCACGACAACGGAGGGAATATCAATTTTTTCCTCTGGATTTCTTGGATTAACACCAATTCGGCCTTTACGGGTTCGGGCAGAAAAAGCACCAAAACCTGTTAAAGTTACCTCATCACCACCTTTAAGTTTAGTGACAATGGTATCAGTCATTGTATCAATAACATCTTCAACTTCTTTTTTAGGGACTCCGACTTTTTCACTAATGGCTTCAATTAACTCTGCTTTGTTCATTGTTCACCTCCTTTCTAACATAATTAATAATTAAGGTATGAATTATTATAGCTTTATGTTACTACACTTTTATTTTTCTGTCTAGCCGATTGATTGCTGTAGTTTTTTTAGTTTTAGGATCAATCTCAACTAAAACTGCATTAACTTGAACTTCACCTTCTTCTGGTATTTCAACCTTATGCGATCCATCAGTTAAAAAACTATTAAGGACTGTTTCTTTTTTATCACCAATTACAGATTCCGATGCTCCCACCATTCCAACGTCAGTTATATAGCCAGTACCTTGGGGCAATATTTTAAAATCGGCAGTTGGTACATGAGTATGTGTTCCTAAAACTGCACTAACCCGCCCATCTACATGCCAGCCAAATGCTACTTTTTCTGAAGTCGCCTCAGCATGAAAATCAACAATAATACCAGCCAAATCATTGGTATCAACTTGATCTAAAATTTCATCAACCTTTTTAAACGGACAATCAAACTCTTCAGGAATGAATACTCGACCCATTAAATTGATAACTAACAACTTTTTAGAACCAACTTCAACTACTTTGTATCCTTTTCCGGGGAGCTCTCCTTGGTAATTAGCTGGTCTAATAATAATTGAATTCTTAGCAGTTAAAAGCTCATTTGCTTCTGGCTTCTTAAAAATATGATTACCAGAAGTAAAAAATTCAATTCCAGCTTGGTTTAATTCCTCAAGAATTTTTTTTGTTACCCCACTGCCATGTGCAGCATTTTCTGCATTAGCCATTACTAAATCAGGCTGAAATTCTTCTTTAAGCTTTGGCAGGATTACTTTAATTGCTCGTCGGCTAATTTTGCCAACAATGTCACCAAAAAATAATACTTTCATTTAAACTTTCTAGCGGGCTTAGCTCGTTTATATATTAACGAGCGTATTCAATTACCCGAGTTTCCCTGATTACATTAACTTTAATTTCACCAGGATATTTTAATTCTTCTTCAATTTTTTTAGCAATTTCCTTAGCTAGTTTATGAGAAGCTAAGTCATCAATTTCTTCTGGAACGACAAATACCCGAATTTCTCTACCAGCCTGAACAGCATAGGTTTTTTCAACACCATCAAAGGTGTTAGCTACTTTTTCTAATTCTTCTAATCGTTGTAAATATTGTTCATAAGTATCTTTTCTAGCACCCGGTCTTGCACCTGAAATAGCATCAGCTACTTTAACAATAACGCATTCTAAAGTTTCTGGATGGTCTTCATGATGACCTTTTGCAATATAACAAATTTCTTCTGGTAGGCCAAACTTTTTTAATATATCATAACCAATTTCTGGATGGCCACCCTGAACTTCATGGTCAACTGCTTTACCAATGTCGTGAAGTAAACCACCTTTTTTAGCAATTGTTATGTCAGCTCCCAAATCCTGGGCTAAGAGGGCAGAAAGGTTAGCAATCTCAATTGAATGCTGTAATATATTTTGACCATAACTGGTTCTATATTTAAGTCGTCCAATAATTTGAACTAGTTTAGGATCAAGTCCGGTAATACCAAGTTCATAAACTGCGTTTTCTCCGGCTTCCTGAATCTCTACTGCCAACTCTTTTTTTGCGTTGTTAATTGCTTCTTCAATTTTAGCTGGATGAATTCTACCATCTAAAATTAATTTCTCTAAAGCCTTTTTAGCCACATGACGGCGAATAGGGGAAAAACCAGAAACTGTAATAGCTTGCGGAGTATCATCTACAATAATTTCAACACCAGTAAGTCTTTCAATAGTCCTAATATTTCTACCTTCCCGACCAATAACTCGGCCCTTCATTTCATCGGAAGGTAAATCAATTACTGTAGTAGTGCTTTCTGTAGCATGTGACACTGCACAGCGTTGAATTGCAACCGAAAGAATTTCTTTTGCCTTTTTATCCAACTCTGTAGCAGATTGATTGTTCAATTTTTTAATTCGAATCATCAGGTCTTCTTTTATATCTTTTTCAGTATTGTCTAATAAAACTTTTTTAGCTTCTTCTTTTGTTAAACTGGCAATCTTTTCCAGTTTATTCATTTGTTCTTCTTTAACTTTTCCAATTTCACCTTTTAGCTTCTCAATTTTTTCTGCCTTTTCCAATAATTCCTGCTTCTTGTTTTCAAGTTCTAATAATTTTTGGTCGAATAAACCTTCTCTTTTTTCTAATCGATTTTGTGCTCGCAATAAATCTTGCTGTTTTTGCTTTTCTTCTTGTTTAGCTTCTTCAATAACCTTTAAAGCCTTATCATTAGCCTCAAGTAAAATCTCTTTTTGTCGAGCTTTAGCTTCGTTAAGTAAATTTTCAACTTTAGTTTCTATAGTATCTTTTCTTTTAACAGCCCACATCTTTCGAAGCTGATAACCAAAAGCAATCCCGCCAATAATACCAATAAATAGCGCGATCACCCAATAAATTCCTTGCATAATTTCTATCTCCAATGAAAATAGAGATTTGTGGCTTTAAGTTGTGTTTTTGGAGAAGGTTATTTAAATAACCAAAGTAATATTCCTACATATCAAATGCAGGTCAAAGAGTCTAATCTAATTTTTACAACAATAGTAAGTGATATTTACAGAGTTTAAGTAATTAGAATGGTAATTTTAACTAATCTTTTTGACTCCTAATTAAACATGTCTCCTAAGCCATCAAATTCTCTATATTCTTTAATAAATTAGGTCACTTTCTAGACTACCACAATTTAACCTTTTTGACAAGGCTAAGCCAATTTTTATAATAAAAAAGGGAGTAAAACGTTTTACTCCCTCTGGCTTTAAAAAAAATCTAGTCGGAAATGGTCGGGGTAGCCTCAATCGAAGGAACGCCCTTCAGCTCCTGACCATTTTGACCAAGACAGAAATACCGACGCTTGCCCGTGCCGTTAACCGACTCTGAACAAAGACGAAACTTGGTATTTTTGCCGATCCGGCCTTTCTCTTTGGCATGCTCAAAACGAGCCTGAAGAATGGGGACAATCTGCTGCAAAACTGGACTCGCTGTCATTTTTAAACCTCCTTTTAGGTTAAGTAACATCAAAGAACACAAAGACTAAAAAAAGCTGACCTCTTTGGGGGAAGATCAGCTTTTTTCAATCAAAAAACTCTTCAATGACGAAGAGATTTTTAAACTTAATTATCTTCCCCAGACTTGGGCTGAATTTAGCACCTTGCCATAAATGACCGGTTGCTGGCTACTATTGGGTCAGTTCCCTTGACAAGTAGCTCTCTTGATAACCTCTCAAATTTTAAATGATAAATCTATATTAACAAATCTAAATTATATGTCAAGTCTATAATATTAAGTAATAATCTTATCAATAACACCATATTTTTTGGCTTCTTCAGGACTCATAAAATAGTCTCTATCTGTATCTTTTTCAATCTTTTTTAAAAGTTGTCCGGTATTTTTTGCCAAAATATGATTAAGCCTATCTTTAATTTTTAAAATGTGTTCAGCTCGAATCTTAATATCAGTCGCTTGGCCTTCAGCTCCACCCATGACTTGATGAAGCATTATTTCTGAATTAGGTAAAGCAACCCTTTTACCCTTAGCTCCAGCAGAAAGCAAAACCGCTCCCATTGAAGCTGCTGTACCAATACAAATAGTGGTAATGTCAGATTTAACATAATTCATAGTATCATAAATGGCTAATCCTGCAGTTACCGAACCACCTGGACTATTAATATAAAGTTTTATATCTTTTTTAGAATCTTCACTTTCTAAAAATAAAAGCTGAGCAATTACTGTATTAGCAACTGCATCGTCAATTGGCGAACCTAAAAAAATAATTCGCTCTTTAAGTAGGCGAGAATAAATATCATAAGCTCTCTCGCCAAAATTAGATTTTTCAACTACTGTTGGTATTAAATGCATATATTTAAATATTAAAAATTAAATCTTAAATTTTATACTATTTTCCAAACACCATCCTTTTTTATTAACCTACCTTTAACCTTAAATCCTGCCGCTTTTTTATGGCCTCCACCTCCTAGTATTTTAGCTAATTTACTAACATCAATCAAATCATTATTAGTTCGCAAGCTACCCTTTATAAAACCATCATCAAGTTGTTGTAAAATCATTGCTGCTTTAACTCCGCTTAAATTGTTTAAAAAATTAGCTACTCCTTCTGTTACCTCCGATTCAGTCATACCCTCTGTAAAATCTTCTTTAGTAATTACTGTAGTTGCCAAATCAAACTCTGGGCTATAACTTAAACGGACCAAAATTTTTCCCCAAACTTTTAAAGTATCAACTGATTTAGTTTTTAAAATTGAATTACTAACTTGATAAAGTTGAGCTCCAGCCAATAAAAGTTTAGAGGCAATTTCTAATGACCGATGGGTAGTATTTGGATTTGTAAAATTATAAGTATCATAAATTATACCAGCCAGCATCGCATTAGCAATAGTTGAAGTAATTTCAACATTTAAAAACTCAAATAATTTATAAATAATTTCTGTTGTTGAAACCGCTTTAGGATCAACTAAATTAATATCGCCAAATTCCCAATTAGTAGGGTGGTGATCAATGTTTATAATGAAGGGTTTTATCGAAAAACTAGATATTAATTCTTGCGCTCCGGCATATTTTAAATCACCTGAATCTAAAACAATCACTAAATCAAAATTTATTTCTTTTAATAATTTCTGATCGTTAATTAAAGGTTCAAATTTTAAAAGCCAACTCAAATTAGGCTTAGGTTGATCTAAACAAAAATGGGTATAATCTTTACCCATGCTATCAAGCCATTCACTAATTGCCACCAAACTGCCCAAAGCATCAGCATCTGGCTGTTGATGAATAATTATCAAGATATTAGTAGCTTGATTTATTTTTGATTTAATTTTTTTACCGACTAAAGAAATATCCATAGCCAGTTATTCTACTCTTTTTCTTTGATTCGGTCAAGTAAGTCTTCAATTTCACTGGCTTTTCTCTCGGTTTCATCAATTTTAAAAAAAAGCCGTGGTAGAGGCTTCATTGAAAGCTTTTTATTAAGCAAAAACTGTAAGTGTCCTGCCATTTTATTTAGTTTATTTAAAACCTTTTGTGTATAAACAGTTGGGATTATACTTAACCATACTTTAGCATGTCGCAGATCTTTAGAAGTCTCAACTTCTACAATTGTAGCTAAACAATTTTTTGGAAATTCAACTTCGCTAACAAGCAACTTTCCAAGTTCCTGTCTAATTAATTCATTAACCTGTAAAATTCTGTGTGACATTTATCTAAATTAAGATAACTTTTTTTCTTTTATCTCTTCTTGATAAACTTCCAAAGAGTCTCCTTCTTCAATTACTGGTTTTCCTTCATAACGCAAGCCACATTCCTGGCCCTGAGTTGCTTCATTAACATCAACTTTATTAACCTGAAGTTGAACAATATGGCCAGTGGCTAATTTCAATTTTCCTCGCATTACGTCTATTTTAGCATTTGGTAAAACTTTACCCTTGGTAACACTACCACCAATCACCATACTCTTTGGTTCTTTTCTAAAAACTGCTAAAACTTTAATTCTACCCAGCTCGGTTTTAATAACATCTGGTGATAATAACTTTTCTAATCTATCTTTAGCATCTTCTAAAAGTTTATAAATAATCTCATAAAGTTTAATTTCAACTTTATTTTCTTTAGCTAGACTTTCAGCTTCTTGAGTAGGTTTAACATGAAAACCAAGCACTACCGCCTTAGCTCCTTCGGCACTTTTAATATCATTCTCATTAATATTGCCAAGTCCTTTAGAAATAATATTAATTGAAACCTCTGGATGATCCATTTTTGTTAAAGAGGCAATAATTGCTTCAAGTGACCCTAAAACATCAGCCTTTAAAACAACATTTAAAGATTTAACTTCTTTGCCCTTTTCTCTTTTAGTTTCAGTTGGCCTAGTATAATCAACAGCTTGTTGGTTAAGCTGGTATTTTTTAACTCTGGTTTTCTTTTCAATTTCACTTTTTACCTGAAGCACATCTCCCACACTTGGTGCAGCTTTCAAGCCTAAAATCTTTACCGGAGTAGAAGGCCCTGCTTCTTTAATATCCTTACCTGTAAAATCTTTCATTGCTCTGATCTTTCCATAAAAACTACCGGTTACTTCAACTAAATCACCTTGTCGCAAAGTACCATTTTGAACTAAAGCAGTGGCAACTGGCCCTTCGCCTTTATCAACGTGTGATTCAATAATTGTTCCAACAGCTAATTTTTCCGGGTTAGCCATAATATTATTCTTTTCAGTCTCAGTAATCAATAAAATCATCTCGAGTAAATCATCAATTCCAGTTCCTTCTTTAGCTGAAATTGGTACAGTAATTGTCTTACCGCCCCATTCTTCAGGAGTTAAATTCATTGCTGCTAAATCTTGTTTTACTTTTTCTGGATTAGCATCAGGTTTATCAATCTTGTTAATTGCTACAATCATTGGCAAACCAGCTGATTTAATAATCTTAATTGATTCTTTTGTTTGTGGTTGAATACTATCATCAGCTGCCACTACCAAAATAGCAATATCAGCAACTCGAGCACCCCGAGAACGCATAGTAGTAAAAGCTTCATGTCCTGGAGTATCAATAAAAGTAATTAATTTGTCGTTTTTAACTGCTTGATAAGCACCAATATGTTGAGTAATTCCACCACTTTCACCTTCAATTACTTTTGTCTTCCTAATTGAATCTAATAATTTAGTCTTACCATGATCAACATGGCCCATTACAACAATTACTGGTGGCCTAGCAGAAAGTTTAGTTTTATCTTCCTCATTTAAAAGTCCCTCTAACTTTTGAGAGGTAGTTTCTTCTTTATCGGACTGAGCTGAATTATCACTTTCTACTTCAAAACCAAGTTCTTCGCCAATAATTGCAGCTGTATCAAAATCAATTTCTTCATTCATAGAAGAAAGCACACCATTTTTCATCAATTCAGCCATCACTTTAGCTAAAGGCATTTTTAATTTTTCTGCAAAATCTTTTACTCTAATAGTTTGACCTAGGGCAATTTTCTTTTTTTCTTGTATTTCATCAACAACTTTTTCTTCTTCATCTGGTTTAGTTATTTCCTCGTATTGCGCCAAAAGCATCGGCCACTTTTCAATAATCCTTTGAGCTTGACGATTATCAATCTTAATTGCCCTTCTGCCAATATCAAAACCAACTACTGGCAAAATTTCCAGTAGCTCTTTTGTTGGAATCTTTAATTTTCGAGCAAGCTCTGTAACATTCATCTAATTAAAATGAAGTTAATAATTATAATGGAGGCCTGGGCGGGAATCGAACCCGCGAATAGCGGTTTTGCAAACCGTTGCCTTACCACTTGGCTACCAGGCCAAACCTAAGTGATAGACTAGATTAGTGTAACAAAAAACGGCTTTTTTTTCAAGCCATTTTTTATTTTTAATATCTATGATAAAAATTATTCAATAACTTCTAATTTAGTATAAACCAAGCCAAATTTAGTAGCTGAACTTCTGGTTCTCATCCAAATATCAGCCCGATAATAATATCTGGCGTTCATTCTGTCTTGAACTGTAAAAATTCTATCTCCAAATAACTCTGGAATTCTTACTTTAGTACCAAAAGGTAAAAAATTGGCTGCAATTACATCTTCTTGATTATGAGCACACAAATTAAAACCATTAGCAGTGATACAAGGAGTATCATCACATTGATCAACAGTACTAGAATAAGCTGTTATTGGGATGTCGTAAGCTTCTAAAATCTTATACTCTTTAATAGGTGTAATTAGCGAAATAGTCTCTGATTTATCGGCTTTAAGTACAAGTTCTGGCAACATAATGCTTTTTTCAGCAACTAATGGCTCAATTGCCAAACTATAATGAGGAAATAAAAATGAAGAAATTAAAGAAAAAAGTACCAAAATTTCGATATTTCTATGTTTAATTGTCTTTAATACTTGTTTCATAAATTAGGTTAAATAAAAAATCCCTTCCGAGATAGTATATTATCCTAGCATATTTAGTAATTTTTGTCAATACTAAGCCAAAAATAAAAGCCCTCCTGTCAAGAAAGGCTTGTAAATTATTTAGCTTGGTGTAACCTGCCAAGAAAGCTGCTGGCCGGCCAAAAAAGGAACAACATCGCCCCTACAAATCATTGGCACTTGCCAGGATTTCTTCTTGAAGGTGATATGCCGGGCATTTCGATCCAAACCATAGAATTCGGCGCCATAAATTCCAATGAAGCTTTCGAGTTTATCTAACGAATCTGCTGCTTCAAAAACTTCAGCCAAAACCGGCAAAGCAACAGGCGCAGAAAATACTCCAGCCGCCGGGTTTTCGCACTCCTTTTTAGCAACCGAATGAGGCGCCGTATCACTGCCAAACCAAATATAACCGCAGCCACTGGTTGCCACTCGAACTAGGGCTTCCTGATCTGCTTTGGTTTTTGCCACCGGCTTGCAGTAATTATGTGGAAAGGCAACTTTGCCATTCATATACACTTGGTCCGTCGTTAGAACCAAATGATGTGCAGTGATTGTTGCACCAATTCGACCGCGATCCTGATTAAAGCGATGAACTACTTCAAGCATTTCCCTAGTGGTTATATGTTCAACCACCACTCGAAGAGTAGGGAAATCTTTTAGTAGTTCTTCCAAAACAGGAATAAACTCTTGTTCAGCAGTCAGCGGAGTTGCTCCTGGCAGCTCACCATGAAGCGAAAGCACTATGTCTAGCTCTTGCATTTTGGAAAACACTTCTCCCAAAGCAGAAAAGTCCGACACTCCGCCTTCAGAACCGGTTGTTACTCCGTCAGGATAAAGTTTGGCTACCAATAAGCCAAAATCATCCTTTGCTTCCTGAATAATCTCGGGAGTTGTTTGTGGTGTAAGTCGAATGCTCACCACTGGCGTAAAATAAGGACACTTGTGTGCCGTTGCTGAATCATAAACTTCTTGCCAGACAATCCTGGCGTGGTCGGCATTCAAAATCATGCCTTCTTGAGTTAGGTTTGGCATTACCAATGCCCGGCCAAAAAGCTTGGCGGTGTAGGGGATGACGTGTTCCATCATTTTACCCCAGCGGAAATGAACGTGCCAATCATCTGGCCTGTACATTGAAAAAGTTTTCAAGGTTCTTTTCCTCCTTACTTCTTTTATTTCTTGCCATTAAGCCTAAATTCATCTAACAAAAGGTTAATATATCAAAATTTAATTGTCAAACAAAAATTTATTACAAATATATCAAAAAAATTGGATTTCACTAATAGTAAAATCCAATTTGTAGTTTAAAAAAACTAAAATGGCCTTCGAGGACGATTATTCCAAGCATCCGATCTTGCTTTTGATTCTCGGCAGGAGCTAAGCCTTTCGCTTATCTTTGTAATCATCTTTTGAGCTTTAATACGATCGGACTCAGTCGGCGCCACACTAAGAGCGCTACGATAGTAACTCAAAGAATTTTCATAGTTACTAATCATCACCTCGTTTGAAAAATCAAAAAACCCAGGTTGAGCTTGGTATCCAAGCCTCATATACTCTTTAAACTTCTCCTCCTGTTGCTTGGCTTTTTCTTCAGCGACCTTTTGCTCTTTGGCCTTTCTCTCATTTTCTTCGGCAATCAACCAGGCTAGCTCATCTTTAATCTTAATTGCCCCTTGATTCTGTGGGTCAATTTTCAGCAAATCCTTGATTGCAGAATCAGCCTGATCATAATCCTTCCCCTGGATTAATGATTTTGCCTTAGAAAACAGCCTTGCAACATTAGCCCTTTTTCGAGACTCTTCTTCTTGTTCCCTTTGCAGAGCTTCTTGCCTGGCTTTTTCTTCTTCGGTAATTAACAAAACCAGGTTATCTTTTTCATTCAGTAATTCTTGGGAATCAGGATAATCCAGAAGGCTTAAAAGTACCAAGTCAAGCGCTTCAGTATATTCCTTTTCTTCCCGAAAAATCCGAACTTGATCCATGACTTTTTCCAAATAAGCAACCTGCCTTGCTTGCCTTTCTTTCTCTAAAACAGTCTGAGAAATTTTTTCCTGAAGCTTCAAGGCATCATGGCTCTCTGGATCAATCAACAAAGCCTCTTTGATTAAATCAAGGGCTTGGTCGTAATTCTCTTCTACCTGTTTGGCAAGGGCTTGGTCTATAAAAACCTTCGCTTTTGCAAACCTATCGGATTGCTCTATCCAATTCCGATTTGCAATAATTGGTTCATCCCAATCTATAAAGCTTGGCTCTAGCAATTCGCCAAGCAAGTCTTCTTCTTCCTGCACTTGTGCCAGCTGGCTCTCAAAGATATCTTCTGCTTGTTTAAGGCAATCCAAAACATTAACGTTTTGAAAATTACCTATTACTTTGTTTACCTCTGGGTTAAAGCACAAAGCAATTAACTTGGCTTTGGAGATTTCTGAAGCCAAATCGTCTTCAACTACTTCGGACTCAGTAGCTTGTGTAAGCTCAGAAAATATCTCGAGATATCTTTCACGTTCAGCAATTTCATTTTTTCCTTGTTCAACTTGTGACCCTAGAAGCTGAACTTTTCTTTCTCTGATTTGAATATCTTCTCTGATCTGCTCAAAAGTATAACTAGATTGACCAATGGTCATATCTTGTCCGGTGGTCAAATAACCAGTTAACTTTTTAGCTGACTGCAAGATGTCCTCCAGCTGACCCAATCTTTCTTCTTTATTTTTCTGATCCTCTCTTAACCGGACCAAATTTGCCTTCCACTCATTTTTTTTCTGATAAAAAATAACAAGCTTCTGGCCATTTAAAGAAAGACCGCTTTCAAGTTTTTGAACCAAAGATAAGTCAGCTTTCGGGGTATGCCGCTGATAAAAAGTATCAGTTACTTTAGGACCTACAATAGATCCAACAAAGAGGCACGTCGCCCCAAAAAGAAAAATCAAATCTACTGATGTTTTTCTCATTTTCATCCTCCTTGTTGTAAAGAACGCTTTTACTGCTTGATAAAGATTTTAATCTTCAAATTAGCCTACTCTCTTTAAACTTTTATGTCAAGAAAAATTTAAAACAAATTTTTCTTAACAAAAAAAGCCTACTTAGGCAATATTTTAAACATTTTTTTAAAATTTGAAAATTAATAGTTACAAACTACTTCACAAATATCATCTACACACCTCGAACTATAAGGACAACTTGAACGTATTAAATAATTAAACGGGGTAATACAATCGCTATCTTGATTACAACGCTGAATAAAAGAACTAGGAATTTCTGAAAAATCTTTAACCCCAAAATAATCAGCTGCTTGCTCAATTAATTCCGAATTAAGATTAACTAAAATTAATTCTCTCTGCTCATTCATTTCTTCACGTATTTCTTTTGGAAAAATTTCTTTCAAATCATCGCCATAAAACGATCCATCACGCGGTACAACATAAGAAAATTCAGTGTAATCAAAATAAGAAAGTTCTAAAGGATAAATCAATTTGACCGGTCCAGAAATTCCTGATTCTTCTTTCAATGCTCCATTTTCAAATACAAACTCACTGCAACGAACCCAAAGATAAATTTCTGGTTCATTTATTTTGTTAAAAGGATAAAAGACACAAAAATTTTTGCCATTTTCAACAGTCTTCCAAGCAAAATGTTCTTGGGATAATAAATAATTATTAATTGATTCTCTTAAATTATTTCCACCTGACAAAATACTTAAATTTACATTTTTATCCTCAACTGCAACATTATTAGAAATACTACAACCCGAAAGAAAAATAGCTAAAAATAAAATTGTTATTTTTTTATTCATGATAAATATATTATAACTCATTTCCTATATAAATAAAAAATGATATTATAAGAATATGAAAATTAGTCAAAAAATCAACTTATTTTTTATTGTCATTTTAGGATTATTTCTAATCTCTTCCATTCCTGTATTAGCCCAAGAAAAAATTACTAATTTCCAAAGTAATATAACCGTCAATTCCGACGGTTCTTTAATTGTCACAGAAAATATCACTGTCCAGGCTCAAGGCCAAGAAATTAAAAGAGGAATTTATCGTGATTTCCCAACTAAGTATAAAGACCGTCTAGGCAATAATTATAATATTGATTTTAAAATAATTGAGGTTCTTCGTGATGAAAAAAATATTAACTACTGGACTGAGAATCTAAGTAATGGCATCAGGACCTATATGGGTGCTAAAAATATCTATATTGATCCAGGAGAATATACCTATACTTTTATATATGAAACTGCTAGACAGCTTGGATTTTTTGAAAACCATGACGAGCTTTACTGGAACGTAACCGGCCAAGGCTGGATTTTTCCAATAGATAAAGCTTCTGCCACTGTCTCTCTGCCAAAAGGAATCAACGCCAACGATATAAAACTTGATGCCTACACTGGATCAACTGGTTCAACAGCTAAAAACTTTACTTCCCAAATAAAAAACAACAAACCTTACTTTGAAACTACAAAACCTTTGAATTCCTATGAAGGTTTAACAATTGTAGTCGGCTGGCCTAAAGGTTTTATAGTAGAGTCAACCACAAAAGACAAAATTCTTTATTTATTAAAAGACAACATTAGCCTATTGCTTGCTTTACTCGCTCTAATTATTATAGTTATTTACTACTTAGTTTCCTGGTCTAGAGTTGGTAAAGACCCTAAAAAAGGAACCTTAATCCCTTATTACGAACCACCTCACGACATGTCTGCTGCCGGCACCAGGTATTTAAAAAAAATGAGATTTGATGACAAAGTTTTTGTTGCAAAAATAATTGATATGGCAATTAAAGGCTATATCAAAATTGAAGAAAAAAAATCTTTTCTAAGTACTAAACGTAGTATTAATAAAATTAAAAATGACTTAACAGACATTGACAATGAATCAAGGGGCGTACTTTCAGCCTTGTTCCCACAACTATCAGATACAACAATTGAGCTAAAAAATAAAAACTATAAAAAATTTCAAGAAGCCAAAAAATCTTTATCTAACAGTTTGACTTTTAAGATTAACGGCAAACTTTTCAAAAAAAATCTTAAGCAATTTATGATTGGTACATTTTTATCTTTTGGCCTAGTCATTCTGACCATAATAATTTCAGGAGGTAAAAATAGCGCTTCACCTTTGATAATTCCAATAATTGTAATAATTTTTGTAGTCAATCTCTTATTTTCTTTTTTACTCAAAGCACCAACCAAAGAAGGCAGAAAAGTTTTAGACGAAATCGAAGGCTTTAAATGGTTTTTATCAGTCACCGAAAAAGACCGGATGAATTTCCATAACCCTCCAGATAAAACTCCCGAACTTTTTGAAAGATACCTTCCTTACGCCCTAGCCCTAGGTGTTGAAAACAAATGGGCAGAACAATTTTCTAATATATTTTCCAGGCTCGCCGATCAAGGCAGACCATACAGCCCCATCTGGTACACTGGAACAAACTTTGACTCAAAAAATATTAGCAATTTTACTGATTCTCTTAGTAGCAGTTTTTCACGCTCTGTTAGCTCTTCAAGTCGCCCTCCTGGAAGCTCATCTGGTTTTGGCGGAGGTGGTGCCGGCGGTGGAGGCGGTGGAGGCGGTGGTGGTGGTTTTTAATACTATTCAAAAAAATAGCGTCTCAGACGCTATTTTTTATCACTTTAAATATTTAATTAATTACAATCAATAGGGCAATTAGCAACAGTTTCAGCGCAAGGACAACCTTGTCCTAAACAAACTATCTCTTCACAAATACCATTACCGCAATTATCTTCACATAAAATATAATCTTGACCCGAGATACTAACCACAAAAATACTTCCATTATTTTTAGTTCCTTGAACTTCAACTCTATCTCCATTTTTCCAAGTTTCTTTTATATCTTCACTAAAAACTAAATCAACAGTTAAGGCTGGTTTTCCTGGTTCTTCATAAACTAATTTCCAACCACCATCTCTTTTAACAATATTTCCTGATTTTTGAAAATTTATTTTATTATTATTTTGTTCTTCGGGTAAAATTTCAAATGATTTAATGTTAACTTCTTTATTTCTAGGAACTTCAAATTCAATTTTGGCTTTTTTTATAATATGCCCATCTTCATAATCAACAACAGCAGAGTAAGGTCCAATAAAACGAACCGAGGTGACATAATAAGTGCCGCCTAAGACTGCTGGCTCAGGACTTAAATCTGAAATATTTTCTTTTATATAGTCGCCGACTAAATTCTGGATGGCAGGGGAAACACCTGAATTTAAATCTTGTTTAATTTCACCTTCCTGACAAATAACTTCGCTAATCTGCCATTGATTGTTTTCTTTTATTAAATTAACTTGAATATTTTTTTGTTGGCTAGAAAAATCTTGAAGCAATATCACGCTCGCATTATCATTATCAACAGAAATATTTTTAATAGTAGCACTTTCTGGCTTGTCTTGGGCACAGAGAATTGGATCATATCCTCCCTTATCAAAAGAACTTATAATTCTATCAATTTCTTCAGAAAATTCAGCTCTAACTAAACTATTGTCTTTATAAATTTTATCCACCATTGGATTGCCTTCGTATTCTACCCATTCCCTATAAAAATTTAAAACTACTTTTTCTGGAGACTCTTTGGGTTTATTTCTTAATTCACTTAAAGCATAAGATCCCCCAATAATAACAGCCAAGGAAATAACAGTGGTTAATAAAATTGAAATTATAATCTTTTGTTTTTTCATAATTTTTAAATTAATTATCTTCTATATTATACAACGAAAATTAAATAAAAAAGTAACATTATAAAAAATCGCTTAAACAAGCGACCTGGTTCTAACGTCCTCTAATTACTACCTAGCTACCAAAAAGCACCTTATTGGATGACGTTAGAACCGAGATTTGTAGCTCAATTTAGCTAAAATCAAAGATTAACTTTATAAATAAATTGACAGAATAGCCAAAATATGCTATTATTTATAATCAGGGATTATCCTGAAAACATAAAATCGTTCCTATAAACTCAAAAGTATAGAGGAGAGAATACCATGACAAACGAAAACGTCTCCTACAATGTCGTTTGTGAGAATTGTGGTTGCATATGGCAGCCACAATTCCATTCCGCCCTGTGGTGGAAAGCACACAAACGAGCCCAGGAAGGATTCCTGGATGCGTATCGTGCCACTGGAATCGAATGTGGCTGCGAGCAAGCTCGTCATCGGCTCGATGCCCCGTTACGAGTCTTTGGCTACACCATGGATTGTCAGGATTTCGACGTCCCATTCAATTCCTTCACAGCAGCTGTTCAATTCTTCATCAAAAACCGGCGTACCTGTGAGGTATTCATCGAAGGTGTCAGCGAAAGCGTCAAAGACCGGCTTCAGTTCAGTTTCTAGCTCCCTCTCGCAACAACCACCCGCAAGAAAATCACCTAACGGTATTTCCTTCGTCGGGTGGTTTTCTTTTTTTACAAAAAAACCGCCCAAACAGGCGACTTAGTTAAAAGTTAATTGTTAATGGTTAAAGGTTATTTTGGAGCACCTTGTTGGACGACGTTAGAAATAAGATTATGAAATTAAAATTAGAATATATCAACTATTGACAATTGCATAAAAATGGAATAATATAAGAAACTGATGTAACGTTAAAAAGGTATAACACCTTAAAAGTACCGTCAGAAATTCCTGAAAGGAGAAAACAACAAATGGCACATGTAGTCAACTCGCACCTTGTAAAATGTTCCGAATGCGGAGCTAAAGTCATTGTTTTGACATGGTCTTGTGGCTGTGTACACGTCGTCAATCCTAGAAGAGGCGTGGAAGATGAGATCACTCCGACTCTTGGACATTTCAAAAACTGCGCAACCAAGAGCCAATCTTTGATCGGTTTTGAAAGACTGTGCAATAAGGACAAGCTACTCGACAGACAAGAGGACCCGCCCTGCAAACACTAGCCTCAACTTAAATCATTTTCTCGTAGCTGATGTTTCACGAAGCATCAGCTTTTTTATTTTCTGGTTCTAACGTCCTCTAATTACTACCTAGCTACCAAAAAGCACCTTGTTGCCCGCCCGGCACGCCTACGGCGTAAGCCGTGGCGGACGGGGATGACGTTAGAACTGAGATATTGACAAGCGCAGTTAATGGGTTTAATTTATAATCAAAAGGAGGGTACAGCAATGGGTGCTCTGATTGGACTATTTATGGCAGGTCTTGGTATTTTAGTCTTGGTTATTTTTGCCTATGCTCTTTTGTGTGGGCTTTGGGAAATAATAACTGGAAAAATAGTATCAAGACCAATCAAATCTACAAGAAAGACTACTGTATCTAAAGCAGAATACCCCCGTGCAACACCAGAAGATGTAAAGGCTCAGGAAAAAAGTCGAAAAGAACTTGAAGCGATGCTTCAACAAGGTAGAGATTTTTTGTATGGTGGTGGAATATCACATGACGAATTTCGGACACTTCATCCATGGGATGATGATGGCTGCTGAAATCAAAAAACCATACGACAAATCGTCACGGTCTAGGTAGCTTACTCTCCTAGACCTTTTCTTTATCAAAAAATCGCCCATTTGGGCGACTTTTTATTTTATTTAAACTTAATTCTCTTGGAGCGGGTAGCGGGAATCGAACCCGCCTCTTCAGGTTGGAAACCTGACATAATAGCCACTATACTATACCCGCCTACGCTACGCTCCGGCGGGCAGGCCCGCAAGAGTCAAAATGGTTTGGTCGGGCTGGCGGGACTCGAACCCGCGACCTCATCGTCCCAAACGACGCGCGCTAGCCAACTGCGCCACAGCCCGTAAAAATTTAAAGTGGTGCCGAGGGGCAGAATCGAACTGCCGACACGAGGATTTTCAGTCCTCTGCTCTACCACTGAGCTACCTCGGCTGAATAACAATTAACCAATAACATTTAACTATTAACCTGCCTAGCTAAGTGGTTAACAGTTAATTGTTAAAAGTTAATATGGTGGGCGATCCAGGAATTGAACCTGGGACCTCGTCATTATCAGTGACGCGCTCTAACCAACTGAGCTAATCGCCCGAATTTTACTCAAATAATATAACAAAAAAATATCGATCAGTCAATAAAAAACTGCCTTAGGAGGCAGATTTTATATTAACAACTAAGAAGTGACAAAAACCTTTGCGTCAATCCTCCTCCCACTTTTTTTCAAAAGTGGGGGATCGACTAGAGATGAAAGGCTGAATTCAGACCTTCCATCTATAATTATCTCCCTAGAAAGGAGGTGATCCATCCACAGCTTCCGCTACGGATGCCTTGTTACGACTTCGTCCCTGTCATCAATCTCACCTTTTGTCGTCCTACGACGACATTTGGGTGCTACTGACTCCCTTGACGTGACGGGCGGTGTGTACAAGACCCGAGAACGTATTCAACGCGCCGTGGCTGATACGCGTTTACTAGCGATTCCGACTTCATGAGGTCGAGTTGCAGACCTCAATCCGAACTTAGACCAATTTTGATGGGATTAGCTCCGTCTTTCGACTTGGCGACCCTTTGTATTGGCCATTGTAGCACGTGTGTCGCCCAGGGCGTAAGAGCCATGCTGATTTGACGTCGTCCCCACCTTCCTCCTGCTATAAACAGGCAGTTTGCTGTGAGTGATTTAACACAGCATAGGGGTTGCGCTCGTTACCCGACTTAACGGTACATCTCACGACACGAGCTGACGACAACCATGCAGCACCTGTCTAGCACTCTCGAAGAAGTCCCGGTTTCTCGGGATTTGCAGCTAGATGTCAAGCCCTGGTAAGGTTCCTCGCTTATTGTCGAATTAAACCACATGCTCCACCGCTTGTGCGGGTCCCCGTCAATTCCTTTGAGTTTTAAGCTTGCGCTCGTACTACCCAGGCGGAATGCTTAAGGTGTTAACTTGGTTGAGCGACACTGATAGGGTCGATACTACCAATGTCAAGCATTCATCGTTTACGGCGTGGACTACTGGGGTATCTAATCCCATTCGCTCCCCACGCTTTCGTCTCTCAGTGTCAGGATCGTTCCAGCAGAAAGCCTTCGCATTTGGTGTTCTTGCCGATATTAACGCATTTTACCGCTACACCGGCAATTCCATCTGCCTCTCCCGTCCTCTAGCTTAAAAGTATTTCACGCAGTCCTAGGGTTAAGCCCCAGGATTTGACGAGAAACTTTTTAAGCCACCTACAGACTCTTTACGCCCAATAAATCCGGATAACGCTTGGGGCACACGTATTACCGCTGCTGCTGGCACGTGTTTAGCAGCCCCTTATTCGTTAGGTACCGTCATAGGTTCGTCCCTAATAAAAGATCTTTACACCCCGAGGGGCTTCTTCGATCACGCGGCGTCGCTCCATCAGCCTTTCGGCCATTGTGGAAGATTCTTGACTGCAGCCTCCCGTAGGAGTCTGGGCAGTGTCTCAGTCCCAGTGAGGCGGGTCACGCTCTCACGCCCGCTACCCGTCGTAGCCTTGGTAAGCCATTACCTTACCAACAAGCTGATAGGCCATAGGCCCCTCTCGAAGCGATAAATCTTTACGCTAATAACATATGTTACTAGAGCACATGTGGAATTATCCAATTTTTCAACTGGTTATGCCACACTTCGAGGTAGGTTACCAATGTGTTACTCACCCGTTTGCCATGGGTCTAACCCATTCGACTTGCATGCCTTAGACACGCCGCCAGCGTTCATCCTGAGCCAGGATCAAACTCTCAAATAAACAGTTAATAGTTAACGGGTAACTATTAACTGCAAAAATGCAACTTTAAATGTAACTTATGTTAACAGTAAACTGCTAATAGTTACGAAGATAGGTAGTTGCCACCTATATAAATCTGAATTTATTAGAATTGACGCAAAATTAAGTGGTTTTTGTCACTTCTTAGTTGTTAAAGTCCTTTTTCTTCTTGCTTTCTAGAATCACCGCGAGGTAGACGCTAAAATTAGCAATTCACTGAAGAAAAAACAGAGGGGTCCAAAACTTTACCTTAGACACCACTGTCTTTTCTTCAAAACTTAATAATTGTAATGATTTTGAAGCCTTGTTTGTCAATTATTTCTTAACTTTCATATATTACACCCTTTTTAAAGGATTGTCAAGCCTTTTTTAGTTAAATTTAGCCACAAATTATCAACATTTCTAAATTTAAAAAAATTAACTTATTTTACCTATAAATATTGACAAAAACCACAATAAGTGATAAGAATATCACAGAAATTGAACGTTGGGAGATCTTACTAGAAGGAGGGGACAAAAAAGATGAAAAAGATATCCTTGTACCACCAGACACTGCTGACAATGGTAATTGTGTTCATCCTGTCGGATGCAGCACTCTTGTCACTGCCGTTTCTCAAGCCAAACTGGTTTGGGCAACACACGCTACGGTACTTTATGCTGACACCACTACTGGCAATTTGCCTAGCTGTGGCGGCAGGTTACCTGCCATCATGGATCGACCTGGAACGAAAGCGGCGGACTACAAAGAAGTACTAGAAGCAAAACGTCAAAACTACGGTGATTGAAATTCTCATCGACCTTTATGGTCAGCTTCCACCAGATTTTGACAGTGGAAAAACAGTCATTTCAGTGCCCCTCGATTTAATGGGCAGTCTTGTTTACACTTTTGGCCTTCAAGGCATCCTTATACAATCACCCACCACGGTCAATAACTTGGTGAAACAAATCGAGTAGCAATTGCACGAACAAGAGTCAAAACACCAAGAAGAAACTTCTGATGGACGAAGAAGAGATCCAAACCAAAGTGGTTGAAGTCCTCACCAGGATCTTTGGTCCGCCTCCAGGGAATGTTCAAAGGGACATGATCGTCCCAACAGTCGAAGGATTAGGAAGCGCTCTCATCTTTGCTTTCAACCTTCAAGGCACGATCTTTCTACCGCCAAGAAACACCATCGACGAATTGGTGGTAATAGTTAAGGAGTTATTGCGTAAGCAACAAGCAACGGCGTCTGAGTAAACCGACGCCGTTTTTTTTATTTTCTTTTTTTGACATTTTTCTTTCGCCACTTTTCAATCTCTTTATGGTTCCCGCTCAATAAAACCTTAGGTACCTTTTGGCCTTTAAAATCTTCTGGCCGTGTATATTGAGGGTATTCAATATAATCTAAATCATGGGAAAATGTTTCATCTTCAAGTGCATGTTCGTGTCCAACAACTCCTTTTATATTCCTAGCAACCGCTTCAGTTACTATCATTGCAGCAAGCTCACCTCCGGCCAAAACATAATCACCAATTGAAATTTTTTCATCAACTAATTTATCAACTCTAGCATCAAAACCTTCATAACGACCACACAGTAATACTATTTGATCATATTTAGATAATCTTTCAGCTTCTCTTTGTGTAAATTTCTTTCCCGCAGGTGTCAGCATAATTATTCTTCTTTTCTTTTTCTTTTTCATTGCCCGTAAAGCTTTATAAATTGGTTCAACCATTAAAATCATTCCTGGGCCACCGCCATAAGGTTTATCATCAACACTTTTATGAATTCCTTTAGCTGGAGAATACTTTCGCAAATCATGAATATTAATTTTTATGAGTTTATTTTTCTGGGCACGCTTAATAATTGATTCATTAAAATAAGAATCAAAAATCTTTGGAAAAATAGTAATAATATCAAACGTTTTCATATTTTTATAATAACAGTTTTAAATTGACAAAACAATTAATAAACCTTAATATAAATTATCAACACAGTTCTTTAACGCGAAAGGAAAAATAATGGCCGAAGGAAAAAAGAAACCAAAACTAATGCCAGAAGGCAGAACTTGTTGGGATTGTGGCACATCTTTAAGCCGCTACAACACTGAGAATTACTGCGCTGTTTGCAGACGCAAACGTTTCCTAGCAGGAATTGAATCAACTAAGAAAATAAAACCTATGGGTCGTTAAGCCAAGTCATTTGACTTGGTTTTTTTATTGACAATTTAAAAAATATCAGATAAAATATATTATCTTGCTTTAAGCCAAAAAGCAAGTATAACACCTTAGGAAGGAGGTAGTTAGTGAGTAGTCCAGACAAAAAAGGTTACAGTGGTAGAACAGGTGGTAGCATCCGCCCAGGAGCAGTTAGCCTGGCTGAATGCAAAGGAAAGCCAGTCAAACCCGAACCAGAAGGCCGGAAATGTGTTCGGTGTGGCGCTCCCTTAAGCATTTACAACCACGGCCGAATGTGCCACCACCACAAATAACCCAACCAGAGCCAAGTCAAAAGATTTGGCTCTTATTTTATTTCTAAAATTTAAAAAAAGTCCCCAGCTCTGCAAGCAAAACCGGGGACACAATTAAGTGACAGCAGGAGTTCTAGATGGTAAATTGCAAAGCCATGGTAGCAAGACTTTGAATTACCGGCACAACATCGAACCGCGTTTCAGGAACTTCCGTTCCCTCGGTGTCAATCTGGAAAAACTCCGTGCCCTGTCTAACCCAGGCAAAACCGTTGTGGTAGAAGCCAGCACCATCGTAGCGCTGTTCATACATGGGTTTGCCTGAACGGGCCATTGGGATATGGTGCATGTCGCCGTTCTCGTCGAAGGTAAACGGCAAATCCGAATGCTGCCAAACGTGGTAGTATTCGACCTTGCCGTCATAGCAATCACAACAAAGCGTGTGCGGGTCAGCGTCTTGTGGGGGAGCGATCATCCGGGTGTAACCCAGTTCATCAAGGCCAGAAGGCCTCTCCTTCACATTAGCGCCTTTTTCCCTTGGCACCACCGTAATTCCCGCGTTGGCAATCATCGAAAGTGCCATCAACGTCCCCAGCGTCATCATTACTTTTCTCATGGTTTTCTCCTTCTGTTTGTATTTTTTGGTTCATTAGAGCCAAAAAAACTATCCCAATTTGCCTTTCTCAATGTTCATAATATAATTATGCCACAAAATTATAAATTAGTCAATAATAAAGCTAAAATTAATTAAAAACAAAGTATTATATATTAGGCATTTTTTTATAATTTAGTAGGACATAAAAAGACATTAATTTACTTTAGTTACTTATCAACAGACAATATTTGACTTAACTGGACATTTTATATAAAATTTAAGTATAGTAAAAACAAAAAACCATTTAGCGAAAATGTCTTAAAAGCAATGTCTAGCTATAATTTGCTCACAATGGAGCAGGTAGCAAAGAGGCTTGGGGTATCCCTCAAGACTATTTATCGCTGGATCGATTCCGGAGAATTGCCGGTAAGTCTAATTGGAAAAAGGACTTACCGGATTTTTGAACGCGATTTTATTAAATTCGTCTATTCCCGCCAACTAAAAAAAGGCAAAAAAAGAAGATGAATTTTATAAAATCGCTTATTTTATTTAAATAATAAATAAAAATTGTCATTCTGAACTTGTTTCAGAATCTCAAAAACAAACAAATAAAGATCCTGAAATAAATTCAGGATGACAAAAAAAGACAAAAATAGCTAAATAAAGCCAAAACCCTAAAAGGGGAAGGTAAGAAAAAATTAAAGTAAATTATGGAGGCAAAAATCAAAAAACAAAATAATTACCTAAAATTAGGTAAAATTAGCCAAAAACTATTGACTTTTTCGGTTATTTATGCTAACATGATAGTAGAAGTATACTGGTATAGTGGTATAGTGGTATACTTTGATGGCCAGAAATCAATGTCTAGAACAGACACATTGGGCCATCCCAACAAAAAGCAAAAACAAAAAAACCGATTAGGCAATTCTAGTGTCTGCCAAAAAGCCAAAATAGCTTTCAAGTGGACAAATTCTAGTAGATCTAATCAAAAGTGGCTAATTTCGGTTAGTCCAACCAATCAGCTTATTAGCGGACTTGATCAGTCTGCCATTGGGTTGTCATCCCAAAAGAAAGCTGTACAATCTAAATTTGTTTTCGTTATATTAACGTTTTGCTTTTTGTCAGAACGTTTTTTTGTTGCTTTTTGCAAAAAAATCAAAAGTCGAAAAAATAAAAACAAAACTAAAAACCAAAACTATGATCGCTGGATATTACCGGCTACAAGACATCTTGCGGGAAATCGATCGCAACAAAACCACCTTGATTCGTTGGGAAGAGGAAGGATTAATTCCTCAAGCTCACCGCGACTCTCGGGGTTGGCGTTGTTACACCAAAGATCAAGTCGACGAAATCATTCGACTGGTCGAAGAAACCGATTATTTTCGCAAGGGGCATGGTTCGTACAAAAAATATCAAGACGAACTAAAAGCAAGCTCAAAAGAAACTGCATCACAAACTTTAAGTTCTATGCAGGCTTAGTTCTTTTGAGTTTTTTAAATTGTAAAACCCCTAAATATGTCTTGGCCAATACTAAATCAAAATATTTCTATTCGTTAGAAAAAATTTCTAACGGGATTTCTAGTATTACGCCTTTCTGGTCAAGACAGAAAACTAGGTTTAAATATTTAATAAATAACTTAAGTCAAAATGATTGCTGGATATTACAGACTACAAGATATCTTGCGCGAAATCGATCGCAACAAAACCACCTTGATTCGTTGGGAAGAGGAAGGATTAATTCCTCAAGCTCACCGCGACTCTCGGGGTTGGCGTTGTTATACCAAAGATCAAGTCGACGAAATCATTCGACTGGTTGCCGAAACCAACTACTTCCAAGACAAAGAAAATTTGTCTCAAATCAATCACCAAGAAGTAGTCAGTTAAATTGGTATTCTATTTTTCACGCAACCTCGACTGCACCTATGCAGATCCAGCTTAATCTAACCTAAAAAAAATAAACCCTTGTCATGCTGAACTTGTTTCAGCATCCCAAAAAAAGACCTGAAATAAATTCAGTATGACAAAAAAATAATCTAACTAATTATGAATTGGTTTCAAACCAAACTAAATAGAAACCTTCTCAAACTAGGACTACTAGCAATAGTCTTTGGTTTGGTTTGGTTTGGTTTGACACTAACTACAACAAACGCTGCAGTTGGAATTAA